>JACCDW010790124.1_pt1 | contig 11382 bp, 11 predicted proteins | sample 7449781 | NCBI WGS metagenome assembly JACCDW01 (sample SAMN15323449, study PRJNA562643) | freshwater metagenome | isolation source: river surface water | place: USA:Blue River Watershed | collected 2017-08-18
ATGTCGAGGTTGTTGGTCGGCTCATCCAGCAACAGAATGTCCGGGTTAGAGAACAGCGCCTGCGCGAGCAGCACGCGCAGCTTCCAGCCGGGTGCCACCGCGCTCATCAGCCCGTTGTGCTGCTCGGTCGGAATACCCACGCCGAGCAATAACTCACCAGCGCGCGATTCGGCGGTATAGCCGTCGTATTCAGCAAACTTCGCCTCGAGATCAGCGGCCTTCATGTAGTCCTCGTCGGTCGCGTCCGGATTCGCGTAAATCGCGTCGCGCTCGCTCATGGCGGCCCACATCTCGATATGGCCCATCATCACCACGTCGAGCACCCGCATCTCTTCATAGGCGAACTGATCCTGGCGCAATTTGCCCAGACGCTCGTTCACGTCCAGCATCACGTTACCGGCGCTGGGCTCGAGATCACCACCCAGAATTTTCATGAAGGTCGACTTGCCGCAACCGTTGGCACCAATCAGGCCATAGCGGTTACCGTCGCCGAATTTGACGGAAATATTTTCAAACAGCGGCTTGGCGCCGAACTGCATGGTGATGTTGGCTGTGGAGAGCAATGGAGGACCTGTTGAAGCGGAATGAATGACAGACAGCCCGATGCCGGAGCATTAGGCTGGAAAAGCGAGATTTTACCACCCGTCAGCGGCGTGACCCGGGGCCAAAGCCCGGCGCCGCCTAGCCCGCCAGCGTGGCGTATCCGGAAAGCTGCAGCGAAAACCCGGCATCGCCGGACTCCAGCACACAGTGGCCGCCGACTGGCAGGGTGAGCTTGTCGCGCACGTGCCCGAAGGGGAGACCTTGCAGGACAGGCAACTTGAACCGACTACGCAGGTAATCCACCATCGCAGCGAAGTCGTAGCCATTGTCATAGTCGCCGAGCTTATAACCGGAGAAATCGCCCAGCACCAGCGCCTGCTGCTGTTCGAGCACACCGGCGTAGGCAAGCTGCAGCAGCATCCGCTCGACCCGGTACGGATGCTCGTTCACGTCCTCAACAAACAGGATGCCGCCGTCGACCTGCGGCATCCAGCGCGTGCCGGCCAGATGGCATAGCATCGCAAGGTTGCCGCCCCAGAGTTTGCCCTGCGCACTGACGGTCGGGTTACCCCTGACGGCGACTTCGATCAAGTATGCCGCTGAGGTGATGCATTCCCAGAAATGGCGGTGCGTGAAGTCACTGCCGTCATCGCGGCTGAAATCGTCGCAGATCATCGGACCGGCGAAACTGGTGGCACCGTTGGTGGCCAGCAGTCCCAGCTGCAGCGCGGTGAAATCGCTGTGGCCGACCCATCGCTTGCCGCTGGCGGCCAGCAGCGCAAAATCAATCTGCGGCAGCAGCCGCGACAGCCCGTAGCCGCCACGCAGCGCCATCACCAGCTCGACATCCGGATCACGCGCGGCCGCATGGATTTGCGCAAGGCGCTGTTCATCGGTGGCCGCGAAGCGCTGGTGGCGCGGCGTATCAGCCGAGTAATCCTTCACCGTGTGGCCGAGCGCGCGCAGTCGGGCCAGTCCACGCTGGAACGCGGAGGGGTCAGCCGCATAGCCGCTGGGCGCGATCACGCCTATGGTCAGGGGTCGTGTCATGGCTTGTCAGTACGTGCCTGCCGGCGACGCTCGGCAAAGAAGGAAGACAGCATTGTGCCGCATTCGTCGGCCAGCACGCCGCCTGCGACCTCGGCATGATGATTCAGCTGCAACTCTGCGAACAGATTCACCACCGAGCCACAGGCACCGGTTTTCGGATCGGCCGCACCAAACACGACGCGAGACAGGCGCGCGTGCATCATCGCGCCGGCACACATCACGCAGGGTTCCAGCGTCACGTACAAGGTGCAGCCAGGCAGACGGTAGTTCCCCAGTGCTGCCGATGCAGCGCGCAACGCGGCGATCTCGGCATGGTGGGTCGGATCATGGAGTCCGATCGGCTGATTGAAACCGGTCGCGATCACCTCGCCGTCTTTCACGATCACGGCGCCGACCGGCACTTCGCCAGCCGCGCTTGCCTGTGCGGCAGCGGCCAGCGCGAGCCGCATGTAATCCTCATCAGTCATCCGCGCTAATCTCAGCCCAGCAGTTCGGCGTTTCGTGCAACACGATTTTCTGCAGCTTCAGTCCGGTGCCATAGCGATCAACATAGACGGCCTTCAGCAGATCAAACGCGGTACGAGCCAGGTTCTCAACGGTCGGAATGCGGTCGATCACCACCGTCTTGTGCCCCGGCATCGACGCGAGGAAGTCGCGCACCGGCGCATCCTTCGCATAGACCAGAAACGCATGGTCCCAGACATCGACCAGATGCTGCTTCGCCAGTGCCTTGACGTCCGAAAAATCCATGATCATGCCGTTATCGGAATTACCTTCCTGCTCGATCACCTCACCAACCAGCGTGATCTCCAGCGTGTAGCGATGTCCGTGCAGGTTACGGCACTGGCTTTTATGATCGGGAATACGATGCCCGGCGTCGAATTCAAGCTTGCGGGTGATGGTGAGCATGAGGTCTTTCCAATTACGGTATCTGCAGCAATTTATGCGTCTGTATCGACAGCCGCCACTGCGGATGGTGTTTGCAGGTCGCAATCGCCAATTCGGTATTGCGCAGCTTGTCTGGGCCGTCCATCGGCTGGACGAAGTAGTGGGCGAAGTTGAGTTGCTCGAATGCGGACAAGTCCTGACCGGGCTGCGGCACCACGACCTTGAGCTCGTCGCCGCGCGTCACCACCAGTCCGGCGCCCTGCTTCGGACTGACGCACACCCAGTCGACACCCTCAGGTACCGGCAAGGTACCGTTGGTCTCGATCGCGATCTCAAAGCCACGCGCATGCATCGCATCAATCAGCGCCGCATCCAGTTGCAGCAGTGGCTCACCACCGGTGAACACCACGTACTTACGGATCGGCGCGGCCGACGGCCATTGGGCATCAATCGCCGCCGCCAGGCTATCGGCAGAAACAAACTTGCCGCCACCCGTGCCATCTGTGCCGACAAAATCCGTATCGCAGAAGCGGCACACAGCGGTAGCGCGATCTTCCTCGCGACCGGACCACAGGTTACAACCGGCGAAACGACAGAACACGGCCGGACGACCGGCCTGAGCGCCCTCGCCTTGCAAAGTATGGAAGATTTCTTTGACGCTGTAGGACACGGGAATAGCGGCGACAGGCGCCTCACGCACAAGCCCCGGATTATACGGCCGGAAGCCTCAGGCGGCCGGAGGAAACTCCACCGTGAACATCGTGCCGCGCCCATCCGCACCTGACGCAACGCTGATTTTCGCGCCGTGATCAATCGCGATATCGCGCACGATCGCCAGCCCGATACCGCTGCCGGACTGTGTCTGGTCCAGCCGGTAAAAACGCGTAAAGACTTTGTCTTTCTCAGAATCCGGGATGCCGGGTCCGTTGTCCTCGACCTTCAGCACGCGGCAGGCATCGAGGGTCAGGCAGCTGACGGTAACCTCGCCGCCGGCCTGTGTGTAACGGATCGCATTGTCGACCAGATTATCGATCAGATCGCGCAGCAGGAAGCTGTCACCCTGCACTTCGGTCGGCTGCAGATCGAAACCGATATCAATATCCTTCTGCAGCGCTTGCTGTACGAACTGCTGTACCGACTCTGAAACCAGTTGGTCGAGCGAAATGCGTCCGAGGCGACGCCGCTCGAAGTCGCCCGGCTCCGAACGGGCCAGCGCGAGCAACTGATTGGCCTGCCGCGCCATACGATCGGTCGAGGCCAGCATCAGCGCGGTGGAATCCGCGGTCTCACTGTCATGCCGGTGATGCGCCTGTAGCCATTCGAGCTGCGCCTTGAAGCCAGCCAGTGGCGTACGCAACTGGTGCGCGACATTGGCGAGAAAATCCTGCCGCGCGCGTGCGCTGTCCTGCGCGCGCATCAGCAGTTCATTCATCGCGCGAATGAAGGGCGCGATCTCCTGCGGCGTGGCGTCCATTGCCAGCGGTGACAGGTCATCAGGGCGACGACGCGCGAGATCTTCGCGCAGGTCCTGCAGCGGCTGAAAGCCTTTCGCGAGCACACCACGAACTACCGCGACCACCAGCAGCAACAACAGAAGTTCCAGGCCCAGCAGTGACCACAAAATACGCCGCTTCAGCTGCTCACGTTTAACGCGAGTCTCGGCAACGCCGATCAGGATCAGCTCACCGCTGACCAGCGTACGCAGGGTGATCGCACGCACATCCGTGCCGCGCATCTGCGACGGATAGGCGACATAGGTATTGAGTTTGTCGGGCTCCTTCAGCAACGGGAAATCGAGGTCGCCGGCTATCGTCTTGCCGCGTGCGTCGCGCACGACGAAGTACACCGCATCGAAATGGTCGACCCGCAGCACCTGCTCGGCCTGCTGTGACAGACTCAGCTCGACCGACGGTCCCGATTCCTGCATATGCGGCACCAAAGCCCATGCAGTGTCCACCAGACTCTGGTCAAACGCCGTCTGCGCTGGAATCCATGCGAGCCAGTAAGCAATGCCAGCTGCGACCAGATTCAGCGCAACCAGCGGAATCACCAGCCACTTCAGCAGCTGTGCGCGCAGACTGGTGGCGGCTTGGGTCATTGGCTGACGACCGGCTCCAGCAGGTAGCCGAAACCACGGATCGTCTTGATCGTGACGCCGGCCAATGCAATTTTTGAACGAATACGTGACACATAGACCTCCACCGCGTTGAGCGTCACTTCCTCACCCCAGGGCAGGATGGCATCGATGATCTGCTGCTTCGATACCACTCGCGACGCGTTCTGCATCAGGTATTCCAGCACCGCCCACTCGCGCACCGACAATTCGACCACCTGCCCACCTGCTGTCGCTCGGCGCGAGAGCGGATCGAGCTGTAGACCAGCGATCTGCATGTTGACCGGCCGAGGATTGCTGCGCCTGACCAGCGCTTTCAGACGCGCAACCAGCTCGGGCGCAGCGAAGGGTTTGACCAGATAATCGTCCGCGCCGATCTCGAGCCCCCGCACGCGGTCCTGCACATCATCCCGCGCGGTCAGGAGCAGTACCGGCATATTAGATCCACGCGCGCGTACCCGGCGCACGACTTCGAAACCATCCATCCCCGGTAAGCCGATGTCGAGTACGGCTACCGAGGCCTCGCGCAAACTCAGAACGCGGTCAGCATCGTCGCCATTATTCACGACATCGACGACCATACCGTGCCCTCGCAGAATACGCGCGATGCCATCGGCCAGCACCATGTCATCTTCCACCAGCAATACGTGCATTACCAAATCCGTTATTAACTAGACTGGCATTTTGCCAGAACCAAAAAAAACACCGGGACCAGCCCGGTGTTTTTCAAGACGCTGCCGCGCTTCAGGCCGCTTCCGGCACGCTTGGCAGGCCGGCGAGTGCCATCGCGAGTTCTTTCTCGTCGTAGTTTTCGTCCTTCAGGTTACCTGCGAAGTAGTTTTGATATGCCGCCATGTCAAAGTGACCGTGGCCGCACAGGTTAAACAGGATGGTTTCGCTCTTGCCTTCCCGCTTGCAGCGCAGCGCTTCCTCGATTGCACCCTTCACAGCGTGGTTGGCTTCCGGCGCCGGCACGATACCTTCATGGCGCGCGAACAGCACACCGGCCGCAAAGCACTCGGTCTGATGGTAGGCAACCGCTTCGAGCAATCCCAGCTCCTTCAGATGCGATACCAGCGGCGCCATGCCGTGATAGCGCAGACCACCCGCGTGGAAACCCGGTGGCGTAAAGGCAGAACCGAGCGTATGCATCTTGGTCAGCGGCGCCATCTGACCGGTGTCGCCGAAGTCATACGCATACTTGCCGCGAGTGAGTGAAGGACACGCTGCGGGCTCGACCGCGACGATGCGCGGCTTCGGACCACCACGCAAGCCGGCGCCGATGAAAGGGAAAGCAATTCCGGCAAAGTTGGAACCACCGCCGGTGCAGCCGACCACGACATCGGGATAAGCATCGGCCATCGCCATCTGCTCCATCGACTCGATGCCGATAATGGTCTGATGCATCAGCACGTGATTGAGCACAGAGCCGAGTGCGTACTTGGTATCCGCATTGGTGGCAGCAATCTCGACTGCCTCGGAAATCGCAATACCGAGACTGCCCGGATGATCCGGGCGCTCGGCCAGCACCTTGCGGCCGTACTGCGTTTCATTCGATGGCGACGCGATGCAGCGTCCACCGTAAGTTTCCATCACTGCGCGACGGTAAGGCTTCTGGTCATACGATACGCGGACCTGGAACACGGTGACATCGATGTCAAACAGCGAGCCCGCGAAGGACAGCGACGTACCCCACTGACCCGCACCGGTCTCGGTGGTCAGGCGCTTCACACCGGCCTGCTTGTTATAAAACGCCTGCGGAATCGCCGTATTCGGCTTATGCGACCCTGCCGGGCTGCCACCTTCGTACTTGTAGTAGATCTTGGCCGGTGTCTGCAACGCTTTTTCAAGGCCATACGCACGATACAGCGGCGCCGGGCGCCACAGCTTGTACACCTCGCGCACCGGCTCCGGAATCTCGATCTCGCGCTCAGTCGACACTTCCTGCAAGATCAGGTCCATCGGGAACAGCGGCTCGAGGTCAGCAGGTCCGATCGGCTGCAGCGTGCCGGGGTGCAGCACCGGTGGCAGTGCCTTGGGCAGATCCGCCTGGATGTTGTACCAGCTGCGCGGAATGCGATCTTCGGGAAGCAGGAATTTGACTTGACGCGACATGCGAGTGACTCCGTAATCGTTATGGTTGTTCGTAAGCGAAGCGGCAGCCATTCGCGCGATAACAATTTGAAAATACTGGCGTGCGCGAATGAACCTCTAATTTACTTGGAGGAAGCCGGTTTAGTCCACTCAACTGAATCAGGCGCGCAAAAAAAACGCCGGATACCCGCAAAGCCCGGTATCCGGCGTCCTTCAGATAAAGCGGCTATTCAGCCGCACTGCATTACTTCGCTTTCAGGCACTCACTCATGAACTTCTTGCGCTCGTCGCCTTTCTTGCCGGTGGCCTCTTTGTTACATGCGCCCATTTTGCTCTGCTGCGCGTTCATTGCCGGCTTCGCTTCCTCGGCCGGCTTGTTGCTCAGACATTCCTTCATGAAGGCCTTGCGCTCGTCACCTTTCTTGCCGGTAGCTTCCTTGTTACAGGTCACCATTTTGTTTTGCTGCTCGGTAGCGGCATGCGCCGGGTTCAGCGCCAGCGCCAGCAGCGCAGCGATCAGGGTCAACATCGATTTCATGCGTTCTCCATCTTGCATTCGCGGTCTCGGAGGATGGTTATGTTTCGCCGGCCCGCGGTTGCCGGCGAATCTGCGCATACTATACCCGGTCGATTTGACCAACTCATCTGACGGAAGATCAGCCCTGAAGACCTGCTGACGTACAATCCGCGCCTCCGACGTTATGAACGCAATGACGCATGCCCTTCATTTCTGACCATTTCACGCTGGCGCTGCATGCCTTGGCACTGGTGCTGATCGCCGGCGCGCTGCTATGGCTGAGGCGGTGGCCTTATCTGTATGCGTTCAGTCTCTGGCCCGGCACCGTTGCGCATGAATTGCTGCACTATATTGCCGGCCTGCTTGCCGGTGCGAAACCGGTTTCGCTGTCAGTGATTCCGCGCCGCAAACTCGATGGCGGCTGGCTGCTCGGCTCAGTGAGTTTTGCGCGGCTGCGCTGGTGGAACAGCGTGCCGGTCGGACTGGCACCGCTGGCGCTGATTCCGGCAGGCGGCTGGATCTTCATCGAGTCAACGTCGATGCCACTGATGACGACGCATGCGTTCGGGCTGAAACTGCTGGCGACCCAATGCCTGATGGCTGGCTGGCCCAGTCCACGGGATTGGGCGCATGCCATCATCGGGCTGGTTGCAATAGCTGCCATCGCGCTGGTCGCAGCGCTGCTGATGATGAAGCTGGGCTGGCTGCCGGGCTGAGCGACCGCTTGTTTAACGAGCGGATGAGCCTGATGAACTTGCCAGCGGTCGCGTAGATTCAGGCCGCGGCCGGCTCATCAACAGCAGAAACACGGTTTCGTCCGGCCGCCTTCGCTCGATACATCGCCTGATCGGCCAGTTTCTGTATCTCCAGCATGGTCTGATCGCTGTGATGATTGCGAGCGACGCCAATGCTGGCAGTAATGCTCAGCTGCTGGGCGCCGGTGGACGGCATCAGCGTCTCGATCGCTTTCCGTATCGACTCTGCCAAGACCGTAGCACCTGCGGCGTCTGTATTTGGCAGGAACACGGAAAATTCCTCCCCACCGATGCGACCCATCGCATCACTGTCGCGCAGATTACGCGACAGGCAGTCCGCCACCGACTTCAGCACCACATCGCCCGCGGCATGACCATAGGTGTCGTTGATGTGCTTGAAATGATCGAGATCGATGAACAACACCGAATACGGCGCGCCGTTCCGATTAGCCAGACGGATCATGTTGTCGCAAATTTCGTAGTACGCACGCGCGTTCAATACACCGGTCAGCACATCGCGCGTCGCCATCACGCGCAAGCGCTCATTAGACTCGCGCATGCGCATGAAAAAATAGATCGACTGCCTTGCATAGGCGTGGAAGAACACAGCGAAATACAGCATCGCGATCACCGAGGTCGCCACCGCATTCGGTGACAGCGGCAACGCGACATACGGATTGACCAGGATGATCGTGCCGATCGACAGCCCGGTGACTATGCCGCCCACGACACGGCCCAGCACCAGATAAGCTGCTGGAATATTCACCATCAGCCATATCGTACGCAGTTCATCATTGTCGACGAACACATAGGCAGACAGCAGGTCGGCCATCCCGACTACCAGCGTCAGCCATGCGACTGGCGGAAACCATGCCTTGCGACCGCGTAGCAGTAGCCAGAACGCGGTCATCAAGACCGCATGCGCCGTCATCGCCCGCATATGCAGCTCGCTGAAACGTGGCGACGCACCGATGTCCACCAGCCACAGAAACAGCGCCGAGGTCAACGCACCGAAAATCTGCAGCAGGATCAGGAACTTGAACTGGAACTCCCTGAACTCCTCACGCTCCGGAAATTCGACCTTCCCGAACACCCCTTGAGATAACCAGTTCATTCGCATTTCCAAATTGGTTATGGATACGAATATTATTCCGCAGGAGCAATTTTTTTGAAAGGCTTTTGTCAGCAGCAAAAAGAACAATGGCGCCCGAGAGAGCGCCATTGGAGAAACTGAAAAGCAGGATCAAGGGCGGATCACGCCTCGTCCTCCAGCTGCGACACATCACGCACCGCACCTTTATCCGCCGAAGTCGCAAACTTCGCATAGATCTTCAGTGCTGTCGTCAGCTTGCGCGGACGCGGCTTTGCCGGCTTCCAGCCCAGTTTATCCTGCGCTGCGCGGCGTTTCGCGAGCTCTTCGTCGCTCAGCAGTACGTCGATACGGCGATTTGGAATATCGATGCGTATGCGGTCACCATTCCTCACCAAACCGATCGCGCCGCCCGCTGCCGCTTCCGGCGAGCAGTGACCAATCGACAGCCCCGAGGTGCCGCCAGAAAAACGACCATCGGTCAGCAGCGCGCATGCCTTGCCCAGACCTTTTGACTTGATATAGCTGGTCGGATATAGCATCTCCTGCATACCGGGTCCGCCCTTCGGACCTTCGTAGCGGACCACCACTACATCGCCTTCCTTGACCTTGTCGGCGAGGATATTCTCCACGGCCTCGTCCTGCGATTCGACCACGTGGGCCGAACCTTCAAACAACATCAGGCTATTGTCGACCCCTGCCGTCTTCACCACGCAACCATCCAGCGCGATATTGCCGAACAAGACGGCCAGACCGCCCTCTTTGCTAAACGCATGCTCAAGGGAGCGTATGCAACCGCTAGCGCGATCGGTATCGAGACTGGGCCAGCGGGTGTTCTGACTGAACGCGACCTGCGTCGGAATACCCGCCGGGCCAGCCATGTAAAAAGTCTTTACCTCATCCGTGGTCTTGCCAGCGATATCCCACAACGCCAGCGCGTCTGCCATGGTAGGCGCATGAATGGTCGGCACGTCGGTATGCAACTTGCCGGCCCGGTTCAGCTCCCCAAGGATGGCCATGATGCCGCCGGCACGGTGCACGTCTTCAATGTGGTACTTGTCCGTATTCGGCGCGACCTTGCACAGCTGCGGCACGATCCGCGACATGCGATCAATGTCCGCCATCGTGAACGGAATTTCAGCTTCGAGTGCGATGGCCAGCAGGTGCAGAATGGTGTTGGTCGAGCCGCCCATCGCGATATCGAGTGCGATCGCGTTCTCGAAAGCCTTGAAGCCGATCGAGCGCGGCAGCACGGAAACATCATCCTTCTCGTAGTACTGCTTCGCCAGTTCAACAATACGATGGCCTGCGCGCTTGAACAGCTGCTCGCGGTCCGCATGCGTGGCGACCACGGTGCCATTCCCGGGGAAGGACAAACCGAGCGCCTCGGTCAGGCAGTTCATCGAATTCGCGGTGAACATGCCTGAGCAGGAGCCGCAGGTCGGGCAGGCGGAGCGCTCGATTTCGGCGAGCTCGGCATCCGACACCTTGTCGTCCGCCGCCATGACCATCGCATCAATCAGGTCGAGCTTTTTAAACTCAATCGTTTTCATCTCGGGATTGGCCAGCTTCACCCGACCTGCTTCCATCGGACCGCCTGATACGAAAATCACCGGAATGTTCAAACGCATCGCAGCCATCAGCATGCCGGGCGTGATCTTGTCACAGTTGGAAATACAGACCAGCGCATCGGCACAGTGCGCATTGACCATGTACTCGACGCTGTCAGCGATCAGGTCGCGGCTCGGCAGGCTGTACAGCATGCCGTCATGGCCCATCGCGATGCCGTCATCCACCGCGATCGTATTGAATTCCTTCGCCACGCCGCCGGCCTTTTCGATTTCCCGCGCGACCAGCTGCCCCATGTCTTTCAGATGCACATGGCCCGGCACGAATTGCGTGAATGAGTTGGCGATCGCAATGATGGGCTTGCTGAAATCATCATCCTTCATGCCGGTCGCACGCCACAGGGAGCGTGCGCCTGCCATGTTGCGGCCGTGGGTGGAGGTGTGGGAACGATAGACTGGCATAGGGACTTCCGCTGAATGTCAAAAAAGTAGTCTCAGACCGCGATGATAGTGGTTTTCGGCGTCGGGGGTAAACCATCCGGGGCGAATTTCGGCACCACGCCGGGACGATCAGGCCGCGCAGCCACCACACGATGCCTCAGTCAGCTCGGTGTGCGCGACGCCTGGCGTCCATATCGCGGGCGGCCGCCGTATAGCCGCCATCGCTGCCATCGACAAAATGCAGATGCACCTGCTGCGAGCGCACCATGCAGGTAAACAGCGAGGCCGGCGCGAAATGGCTGCCCCAGCCGCTGCCATGCGAG
>JACCDW010511726.1_pt1 | contig 11379 bp, 13 predicted proteins | sample 7449781 | NCBI WGS metagenome assembly JACCDW01 (sample SAMN15323449, study PRJNA562643) | freshwater metagenome | isolation source: river surface water | place: USA:Blue River Watershed | collected 2017-08-18
CGCCGCCGGCGGAACCTTCTTCTCAACCGAGGACGGACTCCGCCTGGTGGCCCGCCGCGGTGTCCTTATGGAAGAGGCCTGCGCCCAACGCCAAGGCGCCATGCTCGCCCTCCTCGGTGCGGACGAGGCCCTCGCCGCAAAAGTCGCCGCCGCCGCAGGTTGGGAAGTCGCCAACCTCAACGGAGGCGGTCAGGTCGTTCTCTCCGGTCCCGCTGAAAAACTCGAGGCCGCTCAAGCCGCCGCCAAGGAAGCCGGCGTCAAACGGGCCATCCCTCTCAAGGTCGCCGGCGCCTACCACTCGTCGCTGATGAACCCCGCGAAGGAAGGCCTCGCCGAGGCCATTGCCAAAACCTCCCTGCAGATGCCGTCCGTTCCCGTCCTCTCGAATTTCCTCGGCCGCCCCGCCTCCTCGGAGGCGGAGATCCGCTCTAGCCTGCTTGACCAGGTCACCGGCACGGTACGCTGGGAAGCCTGCCTCAAGGATCTCTCCGGACGCGGCATCACCCACCTGATCGAACTCGGCCCCGGGGCTGTATTAGCCGGACTCGCCAAAAAAATTGTCCCCGATCTTCCTTGCGCCAGCGCCGGAACTCTGGCGGAACTGGAGAAGGTCATCCATGAACTCCCCCGCTGAATCCCGCACTGCCCTGGTCACCGGCGCCAGCCGCGGCCTCGGCCGCGCCATCGCCGAGCGCCTCGCCCGGGACGGCTGGCGCGTGGAGCTCGTCGCCCGTCAGGCCGACAAGCTGAACGAGGTCCGCACCGCCATCGAAGCCGCTGGCGGCAAGGCCTGCGTCCACACCGCCGATATCTCCGATCCCAAATCCGCCGACCAGGTCATCGCCGCCGTGGAGAAGGAGTCCGGCCCGCTGGGCGCCCTCATCAACAACGCCGGCATCACCAAGGATGGACTGCTTATGCGCATGGACGACGCGGACTGGTCCGCCGTCATCGACACGAGCCTGACCGGCGCCTTCCGCTGGATCCGCGCCGCCTCCCGCGGAATGCTCAAGGCCCGGGCCGGCCGGATCGTCAACATCGGCTCCGTGGTGGGCCTCGTCGGCAACGCTGGACAGGCCAACTACGCCGCCGCCAAAGCCGGCCTCATCGGTCTCACCCAATCCGTCGCCCGGGAGTTTGCCTCCCGCGGGATCACCTGCAACTGCGTCTGCCCCGGCTTCTTCGATACGGACATGACTTCGGTACTCAAGGACGACCTAAAGTCTAAAGTATTGACCGGCATACCTTTAGCTAGATTTGGCAAGCCGGAAGAGGTAGCAGGTTTGGTCTCTTTTCTCTGTGGGCCGGACGCTGGCTACGTCACCGGTCAGGCCTGGGCCATCGATGGCGGGATGACGATGTGACCCGATCGGAACCCCCCCTCATTTTCTTGTTGCCTAAATGCCTCCGAGAATCCTTACTTCGCACCTCACAAACCTAGGAGCCCAAAGCACATGAGCGAAAAACCCGTCGACCAGAAGGTCAAAGACATCATCGTGGAACAACTCAGCGTCAACGCCGAGCAGGTCACGCCCGAAGCCAAGTTCATCGAGGACCTCGGCGCGGACTCCCTCGACATCGTCGAGCTCGTCATGGCGTTCGAAGAGGAGTTCGGCATTGAAGTTCCCGATGGGGACGCGGAAAAGCTGCTCACCGTCGGCGATGTCGTGAAGTACATCGAAGACAAGCAGTCCAAATAATTTTGCCAACCCCGCGCCCGGCTTGGAGGCTTCTCCCAGCCGGGCGTTTTTCCGTCCGGATTTTATGAGTACCCGTCGCGTAGTGGTCACCGGCCTGGGCGCCCTCACGCCCCTCGCCAACGACTTTCCCGGCACCTGGGAGCGCCTGCTCCGCGGGGAAAGCGGCATTGGCCCGATCACCGCGTTCGACTGTACCGGTTATGACTGCCGGATTGCTGGCGAGGTTCGTAATTTTGACCCCGCCAGCGGCTTTAAAAATCCCAAGGAGGTCCGGCGCACCGACCGCTACACCCACCTCGCCATGGGCGCCGCCGCCGAGGCGTGGAAAGACTGCGGGTTGCAGGAAGGTTCCTTCGACGCCGACCGCGCCGGTGTCCTCGTCGGCTCCGGCATCGGCGGCCTCCGTACCCTCGAGGAGCAACACTCGATCCTCCGGGACCGCGGCCCCAAAAAAGTCTCCCCCTTCATGATTCCGATGATGATCAACAATATCGCCTCGGGTCATATCTCCATGCAGTACGGGCTACGCGGTCCCAACTTTGCCATCGTCTCCGCCTGCGCCACTGCCAGCCACTCCATCGGTGAAGGCTGGCGCCTCATCCGCGAGGACGAGGCCGACATCATCGTCGCCGGCGGCAGTGAGGCCGCGGTCGTCGGCTTGGGCCTGAGCGGCTTTGCCGCCATGAAGGCCCTCTCCACCCGCAACGAGGAGCCCACCAAAGCCTCCCGTCCCTTTGACAAAAACCGCGACGGTTTCGTCCTCAGCGAAGGCGCCGGCATCGTCGTCCTGGAGGAACTGGAACACGCCAAGAAACGGGGAGCCAAGATTTACGGCGAAGTTGCCGGCTACGGCGCCACCGCCGATGCCCACCACCTCACCGCTCCCGCCCCGGAAGGGGCCGGGGCCGCTCGCGCCATGAAGATCGCCCTCAAGCACGCCCAAATCCGCCCCGACCAGGTCGGCTACGTCAATGCCCACGGCACCTCCACCCCACAGGGCGACATCTGCGAGACCCAAGCTATCAAGTCCGTTCTGGGCGACCACGCCAAGAAAGCGATGGTCAGCTCCACCAAATCCAACCTGGGCCATCTCCTGGGTGCCGCCGGCTCCGTGGAAATGGCCATCTGCCTCAAGGCTCTTGAGACCGGCATTCTACCGCCCACCATTAACCTCGACGAACCCGACCCCGAGTGCGATCTGGACTACATCCCGCACAAACCAAGGGAAAAGAAGGTCGACGTCGTCATGAACAACTCCTTCGGCTTCGGGGGGCACAATGCTTGCCTCGTCGCCCGGCGTCTGGTTTAATTTCCTTTCATCGTGAAGGCCGAAATCCATCCCAAGTACGAGGAGACGACCATCTCCTGCGCCTGCGGAGCCGTCTACACCACCCGCTCCACCAAGACCCAAGTCCGCCTCGGGATCTGCGCTTCCTGTCATCCCTTCTTTACCGGCACCCAAAAGTTCGTCGACACCGCCGGTCGGGTGGAAAAGTTTCGCCGTCGCTTCACCGACGCCTCCGCCCCCTCCAAGGCCGTCAAGGCCAAGAAGCGCTCCTAGGTTCCCGCGCGGATCCGGCCTTCCGCCGCGTGCCGGCGGGATGCGCCGTCCGCCCATGCCCCTATGGATCCAGCCGACCAGCTTGCCCGCCTCGAAAAACGGCTCGCAGAACTCGACCGCGAAATGGCCGACCCGAATATCTATCGCCAAGCCGCCCGCGCCCGCGATCTCGCCCGGGAACACGCCCGGATCCGCTCCGGCACGGAAGCCGCTCGCCGCCTCCATTCCCTGATCAGCCGCCGGGAAGAAAACGCCAAGCTCCTCGCCTCCACCTCGGATGCGGAAATGCGGCAGATGGCCGAGGAAGAAGCCGCCGAACTCGCCCGCGAGGAGATCACCGCCCGCGATCAGGTCCTGCAGGCCCTCTTGCCGCCCGATCCGGATGACCACCGGGACACCATCGTGGAAATCCGCGCCGGCACCGGGGGAACGGAAGCTGCTCTTTTCGCCGGCGATCTCTTCCGGATGTACAGCCGCTACGCCGAGGGCCGGGGATGGAAACTAGAGCCCCTCGCCTCCAGCCCATCCGACCTCGGCGGCCTCAAGGAAGTCATCTTCGAACTCAGCGGTCCGGCCGTTTTCGCCGCCATGCGCCACGAAAGCGGGGTCCACCGCGTCCAACGCGTTCCCGCCACCGAGGCCCAAGGCCGGATCCACACCTCCACGGCCACCGTGGCCGTCTTGCCGGAGGCCGAAGAGGTCGATGTCCAGATCAAGCCGGAGGAGATCCGCGTCGAGGTCTGCCGTGCCGGCGGACCGGGCGGCCAAGGTGTCAATACAACCGACTCAGCCGTACAGGTCCTACACATTCCCACCGGCCTGATCGTCCGCTGCCAGGATGGGAGATCCCAACTCAAGAACCGCGAAAAGGCCATGAAGGTGCTGGCCGCCCGCCTGCTCGAACGGCGGCGGGAAGAGGAGCGCAGCAAACTGGAGAGTGCCCGGCGCCAACAGGTCGGCACCGGTGAACGAAATGAGAAGATCCGCACCTATAACTTTCCCCAGAATCGCCTCACCGACCACCGCATCGGTTTCACCTCGCACGACCTCGCCCAGGTGATGGAAGGCAAGCTGGGCGATCTCGTCGAGGCCCTCGCCGCCGATCATCTCAAGCGACGCCTAGAGGAAAACGCCCCGGCGGCATGAAGCTTCTCTCCGTTCTTGAGGCCACGACCGGTCACTTCACCAAACACGGCATTCCTTCACCCCGCCTGCAGGCGGAACTGCTCCTGGCCCACGCCCTCTCGCTCCCCCGGCTAGGACTCTACCTCCAGTTCGAACGTGACCTGAACACTGCCGAGTTGGAGAAGCTACGCGAACTCGTTCGTCGCCGGGCGGCCCGTGAGCCGCTGCAGCACGTCACCGGCTCCGCTGGCTTCTGTGGCCTGAATCTTCGTTGCACCCCCGCCGCCCTCATCCCCCGGCCTGAGACGGAAATCCTGGTCGAGCACGCGACAAGAATTCTGGGCGAGTCATCTCCGGGACTCGTGATCGACGTCGGCACAGGCACGGGCGCGATCCCGCTGGCCTTGGCGCGCAAACACCCGTCCCATCGCTATCTCGGATTGGATATCTCTGAGGAGGCCCTCGCCTTGGCCACAGAAAATGCGGCGGCTTCGGGTTCGGCACCACCGGCCGGAACTTCGATCGCCTGGAAAAAGGGTGATCTTTTGCATGGTATCAAAGAGACGGCCGTGCTGATCACCGCAAACCTTCCTTACCTCACGCCTTCAGAAATTGAGTCGGCCGAACCTGAGGTCCGGCACGACCCTCGGCTAGCGCTGGAGGGAGGTGCGGACGGGCTGGATCTCATCCGTCGTCTGATCCCTCCAGCCTTCCACCTGACATCTGCTCTGCTCTTGGAGTGTGGCCCGGAACAGGCGGAGCCAGTGGCGATGCTGGCCCGGGAAGCCGGATTCGCCACCGTCTCCGTTCACCCAGATCTGACCTCTCGGCCAAGAATCGTGGAAGCGCACCGCGCCTGACGGGACCAGAGAAAAACCCCTTTGCGTCACCCTCCCCTTTCCCCGAAAATCACCTCTTCATGAAACGAGCCATCTACCCCGGTACTTTTGATCCGATCACCCTGGGCCACCTGGACGTGCTGGCCCGGGCGGTGAGGATTTTTGATGAGGTCCTGATTGCGGTGGCGGAAGACAGCGGCAAGGATGCCACCTTCAATGTGGCCGAGCGCGTGCAGCTCATTCAAGAGTGCCTTGGCAAAGAACCTTGGGCAGAGCGGGTCCGCGTGGCCTCTTTTCAGGGGCTGTTGGTCGAGTTTGCCCGCAAGGAGGAGGCTGTGGCGGTGATCCGCGGCCTGCGAGCGGTGTCGGATTTCGAATATGAATTCCAGCTCGCCCTGACCAACCGACGATTGCACCCGGAACTGGAGTCCGTTTTCCTTATGCCCCGGGAAACCCTCTCGTTCCTCAGCTCCAATTTGGTCCGCGAATTGGCGCGCCTGGGAGCACCCCTGGATGAGTTTGTCTCCCCGGCCGTGGTCCAAGCCTTGCGGAAAAAATTCGGCAAAAAATGAAGATCGATCCCCGCCAAATCCCGGAGAGCGGACTCGATCTCAAAGGATCCCTCCCGGTGGCAGACTATGGCATTCCTACTGAGGGCATCACCGGCTGGAACACCATCGAATACGCCCTCCATGCCATCCGCACCGGTTCGGAAATCACGGTGACTGGCACTTTAGGGGCATCTTTTCAGATTCAGTGCGCCCGCTGCCTCGATCCCATCCCTTGGAAACTGGAAATCAAGGACTTCTGTCAGATTTTAAGCGTTCCGGAGGAGGCCGTGGCTGACTTGACTCCCCTGATCCGGGAGGACATCATTCTAGCCCTCCCGCTCGCAGCCCGCTGTGAGTTGGACAGCGGCGGTCGGTGTCCGCGCTCGGGGCGAGTCTTTGCCCCCGGCAAGGACGACTTCGCTGAAAAAAGAAGGGCCACGGTCTGGCGGGATCTGGACCAGCTCAAAACGGAGAACTGAAACCATGGGTGTTCCGAAAAGAAAAACGTCGAAGATGCGGATGCGGATGCGGAAGTTCACGCACCGCCGTTCCTTGCCCCAACTCCGCCGCGACAAGGCTGGCCAACCCCATCTCCCCCATGTCGTGGATCCGGCCACCGGCCGCTACCGCGATCGCCAGGTTCTGACTATCGAGACCCCTGCGGCCTGATCCGGCCCCCTCGCGGTCCCGCGAGAAAACTTTCATGAAAATAGCGCTCGATGCGATGGGGGGTGATTTCGCCCCTGAACGCCCAGTCGCGGCGGCCGTGGAAGCCCTGGCCCACTTCCCCCAGATCGAAAAAATCCTACTGTTCGGCAAGGAGCCGGAAATTCGGGCGGAATTGAAAAAACTCGGCCAGGAAAAGCCGAATGCCCGCCTGGAAATTCACCATTGCGACACGGTCATCGAGATGGGCGATCCTCCTGTCGAATCCCTCCGGCGCAAAAAAAACAACTCCATCCTCCGCTGCATCGAGTCCGTCCGGGACGAACAGGCCGACGCCGCCGTTTCAGCCGGTCACACCGGGGCCATGGTCGCAGCCGCCACCATCCGCCTCCGCACGCTCCCTGGCATCAGCCGACCCGGCATCGCCACCATCATGCCGACGGAAACCAACCTCTTCATCCTGATCGACGCCGGCGCCAACATTGATGCCCGTCCGGAACATCTTCTCGACTACGCGCTGATGGGGTCCGTCTTTTCCGAGGAGATCCTCGGCTATAAGAAGCCACGGGTCGGCCTACTCTCCATTGGTTCCGAGGACGCCAAAGGCAATACCCTGACCAAAGACGCCTTCAAGCTCCTTTCCGGTGCTCCCATCAATTTCGTCGGCAACATCGAGGGCCGCGACCTGTTCGAGCGCCCAGTGGAGGTTGTCGTCTGTGAGGGTTTTGTCGGCAACGTGGTGCTGAAAACCGGCGAGAGTATCGCCACCGCCATCTTTCACTGGCTGGCTCACGAAATCAAAAAGACCCCCTTCCGGATGCTGGGAGCCTGGCTAGCTCGGAATGCTTTCCGGGCCATCAAGAAAAAGACCAACTACGAGGAATATGGCGGCTCCCTCCTGCTGGGCGTCAACGGGATCACCGTCATCGCCCACGGTAGTTCCACGGTGAAGGCGATCCGCAACGCGATCCGTGAAGCCGTGGAGGCCATCGACCACGGGGTCAACAACCGGATCATCCGCGCCGCCGAGATCGCGGGAGCCCACAAGGAGTCCAAAGCCGATGCCGTCGCAGCCTGATTCCGGCCTCAGGGTGGCCGGGACGGGCGTTTATCTTCCCGCCCGCACCCTCACCAATCACGACCTCGAAAAACTCGTCGACACCAGCGACGAGTGGATCCTGACCCGCACCGGCATCAAGGAGCGCCGGATCGCCTCGGAGCAGGAAACCTCCACTTTCATGGGCGTGGCCGCGGCCCGGCAAGCCCTGACCAACGCCAAAGTCCAAGCGAAAGAACTCGACCTCATCCTCACCGCCACCGTCACGCCGGACTCCATGTTTCCCTCCTCCTCCTGCCGGATCTCCGCCGAGATCGGTGCCACCGGCTGCCCGGCTTTCGATCTTCAGGCCGCCTGCTCCGGTTTTCTTTACGGCCTGATTGTCGCCGATCAGTTCCTGAAAACTGGCGCCGCCAAAAACATTCTGCTCATCGGCACTGAGCGCCTTTCCTCCGTTGTGGACTGGCGGGACCGCAACACCTGCGTCCTTTTTGGGGACGGCGCCGGGGCCGTGGTGGTGCGGAACGAGCCCGGGCGAAAAGGCATTCTGGCTTTCGACTGGGGAGCCGATGGTTCGGCCGCCGAACTCCTCCATTTGAGAAATCCCATGGCCCGGGGCAAGGCCATCACGCCCCCCACAACCATGGAAGCGGACTGCATCGTCATGGCCGGAAAAGAAATTTTCAAGCAGGCCGTGACCGCCATGGCGGACTCCTCCCGCCGCACCATGGAAAAGGCAGGCCTAAAGCTGGAGGACATCGCCTGCGTCATCTCCCACCAAGCCAACATCCGGATCATCGACGCCCTCGTGGACAAGCTGAAATTCCCGCGGGAGCGTTGCTTTGCCAACGTTCAGCGCTACGGGAACATGTCGGCGGCTTGCATTCCGGTTGCGCTGCATGAAGCCGGGGCGGAGATGAAACTCAAGTCGGGAGACAAGGTTCTGCTGGTGGCCTTCGGCGGCGGTCTCACCTGGGCCAGCGCCATCCTCGAGTGGTAGATCTTCCCTCCACGGTTCTGTAGGGCCGCGCTCCGCCGCGGCCGCATCCCGGCACTCTACACCTTCCCGTTCAGAAACTTCAGCAAAGCCTCGACATGCCGCGCACCGGCGCCGAGGTGCTCCCGGAAGCACGCCTGCGCTCTTCGCCCTAACTCCTCCCTCTCTGCCGGCGAAGCCAGCAGACCGTCCAGCTCTTGGGCCAAGGCCGCCGCATCGGAACTCACTACCATGGCTCGATCCACCAAAAATTCCCGGCGCAGGGACTGGAAATTCTCCATGTGCGGTCCTGCCAGGATGGCCCGACCGTGCCGGGCCGCCTCGAGGAAGTTCTGACCTCCTTTCCCGGTGAGGGTCTTTCCAATAAAGACCAACTCGCACGCCGGATAAAGATCCCGCAGCTCTCCCGTAGAATCTACCAAAAGGATATCCGGGTCTTGGCCGGCCTCCTGCTTGCAATTTGATCTCAGACCGATGGAAAGGCCCACGCCTGCCAGCTGCTGCAGAATCTCATTTTTCCGCTCCACATGGCGCGGGACCAGCATCAGGCGGAGTTTGGGATGTTTGCCTTTCAGCTGTCGCACCAGCTCTGCCAGAACCAGTTCCTCCCCGGGATGGGTGCTTCCCCCGAGCAGGACGATTTGGCCCTGATCCCAACCCACCCGCTGCCGGATTTCCCGTCCCTTGCCAGGATTGTCGGAGGCGAGGTCGGCGACGTCATATTTCATGCTCCCCATGAGGTGCAGGCGATCCTCCGGGAAACCCGCAATGGCGAAGCGCCCGAGGTCCTCCTCGCTTTGCACGCCGATCCAGTCGAACAGCTGGAGTACGGGGCGGACAAAGGTTCTTGCCGCCCGAAAGAGCCGCCGGTTCCTCCGCGAGAGGCGTGAATTCACCAGGCAGACGGGAATTCCCATTTTCTTGGCCCGCCAGAGCATGTTCGGCCAGATTTCGTTCTCCACGAGAATCAGCGCCCGTGGTTTCACGCGCCGGAACGCCCGCATCATCGAGTAGTAAAAATCGGTCGGCACATAGACCAGGCAAGTTTTGTCATCCAAGAGCGGCTCGGCCACGCGCCGGCCCGTCGGCGTGCCCACGGTGAGAAAGACCCGGAGAGCGGGCCGATGACGGCGGAGTTCCCGAACCAAAACCCGGGCCAGCAGAACCTCGCCCACGCTGACCGCATGGATCCAGACCGGCCGGTCGGGCCGCTGTAACCAGTCCTTCACCGCTTTGGGATAGTGACCGAGTCGCTCCCCCAAACGCTCCCAGAACGGCTGCCGCCGCCAGATCAGATAAGTAAAATACGGCCAGGTGAGGGCAAAACCCGCGGTGAACAGCAGGTTGTAGCCAACTTTCAACAAAGGATCGGGAATCCGGGTCATGCGCGGGGATGGGCTTTCACATAGGCACCCCGGAGGCGCTCCGGAGTGACGCGGGTATAAATTTCCGTGCTCGTCAGACGGGCGTGACCCAGCAGCTCCTGCACGGCCCGCAGATCCGCCCCCCGTCCCAAGAGATGCGTGGCAAAGCTGTGCCGTAGCTTGTGGGGCGTGAGGCTCCCATCCAGTCCCGCCTCCGCGAGGTACTCCTTTAGGTTCCGCTGAAAGACCCTTGGACTGAGGCGCTCCCCGCGAGGCCCGAGGAAAGCCGGCCCATGCTCCTTGCGTAGCCCCGGCGGCAACTTTTCCTCGTATTTCTCCATGGCAGACCGCACCGGATCCCCCAGGACCACCAACCGCTCCTTGCCCCCTTTCCCTTTAACTTTCAGCGTGCGACGGCCCTCCTCATGGAAAGCCTTTCGCGCCAAACTCAACGCTTCCCCGAGACGGAGTCCCGTTCCGTAAAGCAACTCCAGCAGGGCCGCATCTCGCCAGCGCGCCCAGGCCGGCTCCTTTCTTCCTGCTGGCCGGCCCGGCCTTTTTTCAAGAAGGCGTACGGGGGCCCCCAAGAGATGCTCCATCTGTTCCTCACTGAGAAACCTCGGCAGGGACTTCCTCGGTCGGGGCAACCGGAGCCCCGTGGCGGGATTGTCCGGTCGGTCTCCCCGGGACTGCATCCATTTGAAAAAAGTTCGCAGGGCGGAAAAGCGCAGCCGCACGGAGGCCGGTTGGTGCTGGCCGCGGCCCGCCAAACCGTGCAGGTAGGTCCGGCAGTCGGTTTCCGCCACCTGATCCCAGGGGCGGCCACGGTCCTTCATGAATTCCAGCAGGACCTGCTGGTAGTTCCGCACGGTATTTTCGGATAGTCCCCGCTCCTCGCCCAAGTGGCGGAGAAACGCGGCCGCGAGAGGATCCGCGACCGTGGGTGTTTCGGTTTTCAGGCGGCCGCGCCGGCCCGGGCTTTGGCGGTTTTTGCCGACTTGGGCTTGCGCGGTTCCCGCGGCGGAAAATCAAAGGAAACCTTTCCGTCCTTCCAAATCAGGAAGGCGGAGAAGGGTCGCCGCGTCTTCTGGGAGACAAATTTTTCCAACAGGCCGGTCTTCCCGTCCTTCAGCAGGGCCTGGAGCTCCGCCTCGGTGATGTCCCGGCTCAGGATTTTTTTAGAGACCTTAAAGGTGCAGGTGGCGGGTTTGGCCACGCTATGCTCGCAGACGTAGCGCAACAGGCTCGAAAACATCCTCCCGCCACAGGCCGGGCAGGTGCCCAAGGGCTCTTGGCCGGTAAAGTCCAGCGTTCCCTCTTCCTCTCCGACGACCAACTCAATCTTTCTTCCCTCCCCGAGCTTCAGCCCCGCGGAGAAAGGCCGACCCAAACGACTGCGGAATCCTTCCACCAGACCCAGGGTTCCCTTTTGCAGAAGCTCCAGAAATTCCGCGGCCTCGATCCGACGCCCCGCCAGCACCTTCCGGACCGAATACTTTCCATCTACCGTCCGATACTC
>JACCDW010313069.1_pt1 | contig 11378 bp, 13 predicted proteins | sample 7449781 | NCBI WGS metagenome assembly JACCDW01 (sample SAMN15323449, study PRJNA562643) | freshwater metagenome | isolation source: river surface water | place: USA:Blue River Watershed | collected 2017-08-18
CACCGGCAAATGGTCGAGGCGGCGGCGGTGGCGGATCTTCACGTCGTGCACATGGCGCAGCCAGTTGTCGGCCAGACCCACACGCGCACCGCGCAGCGTGGCCAGCACACCGCCGCAGCCGTAGTGGCCCACCACCAGAATGTGCTCGACCTTGAGAAAGTCCACCGCGTACTGAATGACCGAGAGGGCGTTGAGGTCGGAGTGCACCACCACATTGGCCACGTTGCGGTGCACGAAGACCTCGCCCGGCTCCAGGCCGGTGATCTGGTTGGCCGGCACGCGGCTGTCCGAGCAGCCGATCCACAAATACTTGGGATTTTGCTGGGACGCGAGGTGGCTGAAAAACCCGGGCTGCTCGCGCTCCATGCGCTCGGCCCAGGCCCGGTTGTTGTCAAAAAGGTGTTGCAGTGCTTTGCTCATGGCCTGATTGTCGCAGTGCAGAGTTCCTTTTCGATGACGGCCTGACTCAGCAGGTCTCGGCGAACAGCTCGCGACCGATCAGCATGCGGCGGATTTCGCTGGTGCCGGCGCCGATCTCATAAAGCTTGGCGTCGCGCCAGAGGCGGCCCAGCGGGTACTCGTTGATGTAGCCGTTGCCACCATAAATCTGGATGCCTTCACCGGCCATCCAGGTGGCCTTTTCGGCGGTCCACAAAATGACCGAGGCGCAGTCCTTGCGCACCTGGCGCACGTGCTCGGTGCCCAACATGTCCAGGTTTTTGGCCACGGTGTAGGCGAAGCTGCGGGCGGCCTGCAACACGGTATACATGTCGGCGACCTTGCCCTGAATGAGCTGGAATTCGCCGATGCTCTGGCCGAATTGCTTGCGGTCATGGATGTAGGGAATCACGTTGTCCATGACGGCCTGCATGATGCCCAGCGGGCCGCCGGTGAGCACGGCGCGCTCATAGTCGAGTCCGCTCATGAGCACCTTGGCGCCGTTGTTGAGGCCGCCCAGGATGTTTTCGGCCGGCACCTCGACGTTGCTGAACACCAGCTCGCCCGTGTGGCTGCCGCGCATGCCCAGCTTGTCGAGCTTTTGCGCGATGGAAAAGCCCTTCATGCCCTTTTCGATCAGGAAGGCGGTCACGCCGCGCGCGCCCAGCTCGGGCTCGGTCTTGGCATAGACCACCAGCGTGTCGGCGTCGGGGCCGTTGGTGATCCACATCTTGGAGCCGTTGAGCAGGTAGCAGCCGCCCTTGTCTTCGGCCTTGAGCTTCATGCTGATGACGTCCGAACCCGCGCCCGGCTCGCTCATGGCCAGCGCGCCCACGTGCTCGCCAGAAATCAGCTTGGGCAGGTATTTGGCGCGTTGCGCGTCGTTGCCGTTGCGCTTGATCTGGTTCACGCAGAGGTTCGAATGCGCGCCATACGACAGGCCCACCGAGGCACTGGCGCGCGAGATTTCTTCCATGGCCACCATGTGGGCCAGGTAGCCCATGCCCGCGCCGCCGTGTTCCTCGCCCACGGTGATGCCCAGCACACCCAGATCGCCCATCTTGCGCCACAGGTCCATGGGGAACTGGTCGTTCTTGTCGATCTCGGCCGCGCGGGGAGCGATCTCGGTCTGGGCAAAGTCGCGCACCGCATCGCGCAGCGCGTCGATGTCTTCACCCAATTGGAAGTTCAGGCCGGGCAGGTTCATGGGGTTCTCCTTTTCTATCTGGTCAGTTGGGGACAGAGCTGAAGGTCTGTCCCACAAGGTTGTTCGGCTCGGGACAGAGCCAAAGATCTGTCCCGCAAGGTCATTCAATATGTTTTAGGCACCGGCACCAGGGTCTGCTGCATCACCGCGCAGGGCGAGACCTTGCCCGCCTCGTCGATGTGCACCACCTCGGCGCTGGTCACGATGATGCGTTTGCCGCCCCTGGTCACGCGACCGGTAGCGCGGATCTCGCCGCCCTGGAAGCTGGCCAGAAAGTTGATCTTGTATTCCACCGTGACCACCTCGCTGTCCTCGGGCAGCACGGTCAGGCCGGCATAGCCGCCGGCGATGTCGGCCAGCGCGCCCATGGCACCACCATGAAAGCCCCCCTGCTGCTGGGTCACTTTGCCGCTGTAGGGCATGGCCAGTTCGACCAGGCCGCGCTCGGCGCGCAAGAGGCGCACGCCCAAGGGCTGCATCATGCCCTGGCGGGCCAGGCTGGCAGCGACACGGTCAAATTCGGGGGTGTTCACGGAAGGCATATGCAGCAAAGGGTCAAACCCGGACTTTAATTGACGTTTACGTAAACGTCAATCTCCATCGCGCCAGGCTCACGCGGTGGCTTTGCCGGCCTTGACCAGCAAGGCCTTGGTTTCCTTTTCGTGGGTCTTGACCTCGTCGAGCGTGGCCTGCAGCTCGGCCAGCTGCGCTTCGAGCTGGTGCCGGTGGCCCGCCAGCACCACCAGGAACTTTTTGAGCTGGGGCACGGTGTCGCGCGGGCTGTCGTACATGTCGATCAGGTCTTTGGCCTCGGTCAGCGACAGGCCCAGGCGCTTGGCGCGCAGCGTGAGCTTCAGGCGCGTGCGGTCACGGTGCGAATACACGCGGTTGCGGCTGCCCGGGCCCGAGCGCCCGGGCTCAAGAAGGCCCATGTCCTCATAAAAGCGGATGGCGCGCGTGGTCAGGTCAAATTCCTTGGCGAGATCGCTGATCGTGTAGGTGGTGGCCATGGCTTTCCTTGTTTACCGGGCACCCCTGCGACAGCGCACGCGCGCTGGTGCCGCCTAGAATGCCCTGCAAGCTTGACGTTGACGTTAACGTCAATCCGATCATCCTACCGCAAAGCCATGGCCCAGCCCAACACCCAGAACCCGCTGAACTACCCGCTGGGCGAACACTTGCCGCCCAGCGGGCAGGCCACCGAAGTGGCCCCCGGCGTGCATTGGCTGCGCATGGGCCTGCCTTTTGCGCTGGACCACATCAACCTCTGGCTGCTGCGCGATGCCCAGCCCGACCCGGCGCAGCCCGGGCTGCTGCGCGAAGGCTGGACGGTGGTCGACTGCGGCATCGACGACCCCGCCACGCGCGCGGTCTGGCAAGCGGTCGAGGCCCAGGTGCTGCAGGGCTTGCCGGTGCTGCGCGTGCTGGTGACCCACATGCACCCCGACCACATGGGCCTGGCGCACTGGCTGTGTGAGCGCTGGCAGGCGCCGCTGTGGATGGGCCTGGCCGAATACCAGGCGGCCAAGATCGGCTGCACCCAGCTGGTCGGCCTGGGCTCGGCCCCGGCCCTGCGCTTTTTCGCGCAGCATGGCTGGCAACGCGAAGAAGACCAGGCCACGGTGCAGCGGCACATGAACCACTATGCCGAGATGGTGCCCACCGTGCCGCCCTGGCATGTGCGCCTGATGGACGGCCTGCGGCTGCGCATTGGCGAGCGCAGCTGGCAATGCGTCAGCGGCCTGGGCCATTCGCCCGAACACATGGCGCTGTGGTGCGAGGCCGATGGCATTTTCATCAGCGGCGACATGCTGCTGCCCTCGATCTCCAGCAACATCAGTGTCTACCACCAGGAGCCCGAAGCCGATCCGCTGGCCTGGTTCCTGCAGTCACTGGACCAGATGCAAGCCCTGATGCCCGACCAGGCGCTGGTGCTGCCCTCGCATGGACGGCCGTTTCGCGGTGTCCACACCCGCGTGGCCCAGCTGCAGACGCACCACGCCGAGCGCCTGCGCGAGCTGCTGGCGGCCTGCACCGAGCGCCCTTGCAGCGCACACGATGCGCTGCCGGTGCTGTTCAGGCGCCAGCTCAATGGCCAGCAAATGACGTTTGCAATGGGCGAGGCGGTGGCCCACCTGAACGCGCTCTGGCATGCGGGCCGGGTGCAACGGCGGCTGGACCCGGCAGAAAACGTTTACCGCTTTCACGCCAGTCCGGCCTGATCAAAGCCTGCGCAAAGGGAACCGCCTCAGGCGCGGCCGATCAGGGTCAGCGCCTGGGTCACGCTGGTTTCGGTGGCACGGATGTGCCTGCGCAGCAGCTCGACGGCGGCTTCTGTCTCGCGCGCGATCACGTGCTTCATGATGGCGCTGTGCTCGTCGTTTTTGCCCCGCTCGCGCTGGCGGTGGCTGGCCGAGTAGCGGCGGTAACGCTCGGCGCTGTCGAACAGGCTTTGCACCATGTCCAGCAGCAGAGGTGAAGAGCAGCCCGCATACAGCGCCAGGTGAAAAGCCCGGTGCCGCGCTGACCAGTGGTTGTCCAGCGCCACAGGTTCGTCGCCCAGACGCTGCTCGACCAAAGACAAAGCGTGGGCGGCCGCCACCACCGCCGACTCCCAGGGGTCGCCACCGTGGGTGATCGAATCGCGCAGGGCTTCGCACTCGATGAGCAGACGCACCCGCGTCAGGTCCGCAATCCCTTCGATGGTCAAGGGCGCCACGCGGAAACCGCGCTTGTCGAACGCGCGCACCAGCCCCTGCTCGGACAAACGGCTCAGGGCTTCGCGGATCGGGCTGCTGCTGATGTCAAAGCGCTTGCCCAGGTCCTCCACGCGCAGGCGCTCGCCCGGCGCGAACTCGCAACGCACGATGGCCTGGCGCAGCTGCCGGTAGGCCTGTTCGGCCAGGGGCAGCTCGGTGTCAGCGACGGCGGTGTCCATCTTGTCGGGTCTTGGGCTCGGTGAATCTGGGTCGGGATGATAAATGGAAAGCCCTTGTTTTTATACACAAGGGTTTTTACTATGCATGATCCAATGTTTTGTGCATAAAAATTTTGTCATGCACAGACCAGCACATCAGCGTGTGCACACCCTTGTCTCAGTGATCGGAGTTTCCAATGAAGTTGATTTCGTACACCCATGCCGGCAAAGCGTCCTGGGGCGCTGTTGTGGACCAGCAGGTGATCGACCTGGCGGCCGTCTCGGGCATCGCCACGCTGGCCGAGTTCGTCGGCTCCAGCCAATTTGCCCAGCGCGAAGATCTGGTCAAGGCCGGCAAAGCGGTGGCCCGCTTTGACCAGGTCACGCTCCTGCCCGTCATCCCCCAGCCCGAAAAAATCGTCTGCGCGGTGCGCAATTACATGGACCACCACCAGGAGGCCGTCAGCGCGGGCCTGAAGGTCGAGCTGTCTGCCGAGCCGCCCATCTTTTTGCGCGTGTGGCGCTCGCAATGCGCGCACAACGCGCCCATCGTGCGGCCCAAGGTCTCGGAGTCGCTCGATTGGGAAGGCGAGCTGGCGGTCATCATCGGCCAGGGGGGCCGCGACATCCCCGAGTCGCAAGCCCTGCAGCATGTGGCTGGCTACGCCTGCTACAACGATGGCAGCGTGCGCGAATGGCAATTCCATGCCAAACAGATCGCGGCTGGCAAAAACTTTGAATCGACCGGCGGCTTTGGCCCCTGGATGGTCACCGCCGATGAAATAGACCCGCAGCGCAAGCTCAAGCTGGAGGTGCGTCTGAACGGCGAGGTGGTGCAGTCGGGCGACACCGGCCAGATGATCTTCAGCGTGGCCAAGCTGATCGCCTACGCCTCCACCATCTTCACGCTCACCCCGGGCGATGTGATCATCACCGGCACACCGTCTGGCGTGGGCTTCTCGCGCAAGCCACCGCGCTTCATGAAAGCCGGTGATGTGTGCGAGGTCGAGATCGAAGGCGTGGGTGTGCTGCGCAACCCCATCGTCGACCAAACCTGACCCCCCGGTGGCGCCTGGCCCCGCCGCCGGGAGCCATGGCGCCTTGCTCAAACCACTCTAGGAGACATGAACATGCAGCGCAGAACCGCCATCCGCTGGAGCCTGGCCGCCACCGCAGCCGCAGCCCTGCCCGCCTGGGCACAAACGGGCTTTCCTGATCGCCCCATCAAAATCCTGCAGGGCTTTGCGCCGGGCGGCAATGCCGACACCATCGCCCGCCTGGTGGGCACCGAGATGGGCAAGTCGCTCGGGCAATCCTTTGTGGTGGAGGCGGTCACGGGCGCGGGCGGCAACATCGCCGCCGAGCGCGTGGCGCGTGCGCGCCCCGATGGCTACACCCTGCTGCTGGCCACCGGCGGGCACGCGGTGGCCGGGGCCATCTACAACAAGCTGTCGTACCGCACGGTGGAAGACTTCGAGATGGTCTCGACCATCACCTACTTCCCCTTCCTGATCGTGGTGCCGGCCGATTCGCCGTTCCAGTCGCTGAGCGCATTGCTCACCGAAGCGCGCAGCAAGCCCAAAGCCATTGGCTATGGCTCGGCCGGCATCGGCACCGGCCACCACCTGGCGGGCGAGCTGCTGGCCAAGATGGCCCGCGCCGATCTGCTGCACGTGCCCTACCGGGGCGATGCCGCGTCCGTCACGGCGGTGCTGGCCGGTGAAGTGCCTTGCGTGATCGCGCCGCCCACCGCCGTGCTGCCGCACATCAAGGCCGGCAAACTGCGCGCGCTGGCTGTCTCTGGCCCGCAGCGCTGGCCGGTGCTGCCCGACACCCCCACGGTGGCCGAGCAGGGCGTGGCCCAGTACGACGTGCGCTCCTGGGCGGGTGTGATGGCGCCGGCCGGCACGCCACGTGCCATCGTCAACCAGCTGAGCGAGGAAGTGCGCAAGGCCTTGCAGCTGCCGGCTGTGCGCGCGCGGCTCGAAGAAATGGGCGGCGATGTGCGTGCCAGCAGCCCTGAAGAAATGAAGACCATGGTCTCGTCGCAGCTGCAGCGCTGGGTGCAGCTGGTGAACGAGGCCAACATCGCCAAACAGTGAGCCCACCATGTCCCTCATCCAGATCCGCAAACGCAGCCTCACCATCGAGACCGTCTACCACGAGGGTGGCCCCGTGGCCGAGCAGCCGCTCAAGCTGGCCGCCGCCTGCGCGGTCATCCGCAACCCCTACGCTGGCCGCTACGAAGAAAACCTGATGCCCTTCATGGCCGAGTTGCGCTCGCTGGGCACGCTGCTCGCGCAAGAGCTGGTGGACACCCTGGGCAAAGATAAGGTCGAGGTCTACAGCAAAGCGGCCATCGTCGGTGTGAACGGCGAACTTGAGCATGCGGCCGTCTGGCACGAAGCCGGTGGCTGGGCCATGCGCAGCGTGCTGGGCGACCCCAAAGCCATCGTGCCCGCCGCCAAGGCGGTGGCGGCCACAGGCTACCGCCTGATGGTGCCGCTGCACTACATCCATGCCTGCTATGTGCGCAGCCACTTCAACAGCATGGAAATCGGCATCCAGGACGCACCACGCCCCGACGAGATCCTGTTTGCCCTGGTCATGGGCACGGGCGGGCGCGTCCACTCGCGCCTGGGCGGGCTGACCAAGGACAAGGTGTCCGTGCACGACGGCCAACGCTGAACATGCGCGCCATCCTGCTGCGCCAGCCCGGTGGCCCAGAAGTGCTGGGCCTGGAGGACGTGCCCACGCCCGAGCCCGGACCGGGCGAGGTGCGGGTGCGCGCCCAGGCGATCGGCGTGGGCCGGCCGGATGTGCTGGTGCGCAAAGGCACCTACAAATGGATGCCACCCTTGCCGGCCATCCCGGGCACCGAACTGGCCGGCACGGTGGACCAGCTCGGTGCAGGCGCAGACCCTGCGCTTTTGGGCAGGCGTGTGCTGGTCAGCGCGCGCGAGCTGAGCTTGCGTGGCGGTTGCTATGCCGAATGCATCTGCGTGCCCGCCACCGCCGTTTTCCCCCTGCCCGACAGCATCGATGCGGTCGATGCGGTCAGCCTGCCCAATGTGCAGCTGGCGCTGGCGCTCTTCATGGACCACCGCCCATCGATGCAAAGCATGCTGGTCACCGGCGCGGCCGGCGCGGTCGCCGTGTCGCTGGCGCAAGTGGGGCGCAGCAAAGGCATGCGGGTGATCGGCACCGCCTCCACAGCGGCCAAAGCGGCGTTTGCCCAGGCCAATGGTTTTGACGATGTGCTGTCGCTGCAGAGCGCGCCACTGGCCGAGCAGGTCATGGCGCTGACCGAGGGGCGTGGCGTGGACATCGGCTTTGACCACCTGGGCGGCGCCAGCCTGGTGCAATGCCTCCGCAGCCTCGCGCCCTTTGGCGTGGCGGTGTCCTACAACGTGGTCACTGGCCCACCGACTGAAGAAGTGTTTGCCTTGCAGCGCGCCTTGCTGGGCCGCAGCCTGGCGGTGCGCACGTTTTCCATGCACGCGCTGGACGCCAACCCCAGCCTGCGCCGCCAACTGATGCAAGACGCGGTGCTGCTGATGGCCCAGGGCCAGGTGAAAGCACCGCCCGCACAGCGCTTTGCCATGGACCAGGTGCAGCGCGCCCACGCACTGCAAGAGGCTGGGGCCAGCCTCGGAAAAATCGTTTTACTGCCTTGAGGATTGACATGAGCACCACCTTCTCGCCCGTCCTGTCCCATGTCGGTGTCTGCTGCACAGACATCGACAAAATGATCGACTTTTATTGCACGGTGTTTCGCCTGCAGCTGACCGACAAGGGGCCAGGCAAGACCTTCCCTTACATGCTGGCCTTTTTGAGCGCCAATGCCGGGCAACACCACCAGCTGGCTTTGGCACAAAACCGGCCCGAGGGCGCGCCCAGCACAGTGATGCAGCTGTCCTTCAAAGTCCAAACCATCGACGAACTGCGCGAAGCCAAATCGAGGGCCCTGGCCAAAGGCGCCACCCAGATGCGCGGCCTGAACCACGGCAATGCCTTGTCGATTTATTTCCTCGACCCCGAGGAAAACACGGTCGAGGTCTACCTGGACACCCCCTGGTACGTGACCCAACCGCATGGCGACCCGCTGGATCTGGACAAGAGCGATGAGGCGCTGTGGGCTGAAACCGAGGCCATCGTCAAAGCCGACCCGACGTTCAAGCCCATGGAGATCTGGTCTAGGGAATTCACAACGCGCCAGAATTCGTCGGTGCGCTGAGCTGCTGTGGCCCGCGCTGTACGGCGGGCTCGCATCTCTGGTCTGGACAAGCGGCGGGAAATTACTTAATATGTTAAGTAATGAAACCCGTCACCCCCTTTGTTCACCGCAATCTGCCGCGCCTGCTGCTGCAAGCGCGCGAGGCCGTGATGGCGCACACGCGCCCGAGCCTGCGCGAGCATGGCCTGTCGGACCAGCAGTGGCGCGTGCTGCGCGTGCTGGGCGAACACGCGCATGAGGCCGAAGGCGTGGAGACCGGGCGCGTGGCGCGCGAAGCCTATCTGCTCGGCCCCAGCCTCACGGGTGTGCTGGCGCGCATGGAGCGCGATGGCCTGATCGCGCGCGAGCGCTGCAGCCAGGACGCGCGCCGCACCGTGGTGTGGGCCACGCCGCAAGGTCTGGCCAAAGTGCAGGCCCTGTCCGAAACCATCGAGGCGCACTACAGCTGGCTTGAAAAAGAGCTGGGCAAGACGCGCCTCAAGGCGCTTTACGAATTGCTCGACGAGGTGATCGCGCTCGAAGCGCCCGAGACCGAAACGGCCGAAGAACTGGCCGAGGAAGAAGAACGATGAGTCCATGGCAACCCCAGGGCACGGTGTACGGCACCTTGCTCAATTTCCGCCGCGAGTGGGACCTCTGGTCCGCGCGCATGACGCAAGATCCGCACAAAGCACCGCCCAAGGCGCCCGTGCTCTACGTCAAGACCGCCAACACCTTCTGCCCCGCAGGCCAGGACATGCTGCTGCAAGACGGCGTGAGCGAGGTCGACATCGGCGCCACGCTGGGCCTGGTGATCGGCGCTCGTGCCCAAGTGGTGGGCGCGCTGCTGCTCAATGATTGGAGCGTGCCGCACACCAGCTACTACCGGCCGCCCGTCAAGTTCCGTTGCCGCGATGGCTTTCTGGGGCTGCCTGCGTCCGTCACGCCCTGCAGCCACCCCGATGCCTTCGCGCAGCTGCGCATCGATGTGCGCCGCAATGGCGAGCATGTGCAGACGGTGGACCTGCGCGATCTCATGCGCAACATGCCGACGCTGCTGGCCGATGTGGGCGAGTTCATGACGCTGCAGCCCGGCGATGTGCTGATGGTGGGCAGCGACTGCCTGGCGGACGGCACACGCCCGCGCGCCCGAGCCGGTGACCGCGTGGAGATTTCTGCACCGGGCTTTGCCTCTGTCATCACCACTGTAGGAGATGCAGCATGAAGCACGCTCGCATTGCCTGGTCGGGCGCCCTCCACGACGCCGTCGAAGCCGATGGCCCCCAAGGTTCATGTTTGTTGCTCACGCAAGGCCCGCACGCCGGCCGCCGCGTGGGCTTTGACGAGGTGGTCTGGTTGCCCCCGCTCGCCCCCGTACCGCAGGCGCGCACCGTGATCGCGCTCGGTCTGAACTACGCCGACCACGCCAAGGAACTCGCCTTCAAGGCCCCCGAAGAGCCGCTGGCCTTCATGAAGGGCGAGGCCTCGCTGATCGGCCACCGGGCCTTCACCAAGCGCCCGGCCGATGTCGCCTACATGCACTACGAGTGCGAGCTGGCCGTGGTGATCGGCCGCAGCGCGCGCCACGTGAAAAAGGCCGATGCCTACGACCACATCGCCGGTTACACCGTGGCCAACGATTACGCGATCCGGGACTACCTGGAAAACTGGTACCGCCCCAACCTGCGTGTGAAGAACCGCGACACCTGCACGCCGATCGGCCCCTGGCTGGTCGACGCCACCGATGTGCCCAACCCGATGGCGCTGAAATTACAAACCACCGTCAACGGCAAAGTCACGCAAAGCGGCAGCACCGCCGACATGATTTTTGACGTGCCCACCCTGATCGAGTACTTCAGCAGTTTCATGACGCTGAACCCGGGCGACCTCATCCTGACTGGAACGCCCGATGGCATCGTCGACTGCCAACCGGGCGACGTGATCGTCACCGAGATCGAAGGCATCGGCCAACTCATCAACACCATTCAATAAGGCCTTGTCACCCTCGGGCCTGACCCGAGGGTCCATGCCTACCTGGATTGCCCGGTCAAGCCGGGCAATGACAAAAAAAGCGAACCATGCCAAGCCAAGAAAACAGGCCCACACAAAGAAAGATCACCATGAAAATCGACCACCTGATCAACGGCAAGAGCGTCGCAGGCAGCGGCTACTTCGAGACCGTCAACCCCGCCACACAAGAGGTGCTGGCCGAAGTCGCCTCGGGCGGCGAAGTGGAAGTCAACGCCGCCGTCGCCGCCGCCAAGGCCGCCTTCCCCAAGTGGGCCGCGACGCCCGCCACAGAGCGGGCCAAGGTCATGCGCAAGCTCGGTGACCTGATCAGCAGGCATGTGCCCGAAATTTCAGAAACCGAGACCAAAGACTGCGGCCAGACCATCAACCAGACCGGCAAGCAGCTGGTGCCGCGCGCGGCCGACAACTTCCACTACTTCGCCGAGATGTGCACGCGCGTGGACGGCCACACCTACCCCACGCCCACGCACCTGAACTACACGCTTTACCACCCCGTGGGGGTGTGCGCCCTCATCAGCCCCTGGAACGTGCCCTTCATGACGGCCACTTGGAAGGTGGCGCCGGCGCTG
>JACCDW010473319.1_pt1 | contig 11378 bp, 20 predicted proteins | sample 7449781 | NCBI WGS metagenome assembly JACCDW01 (sample SAMN15323449, study PRJNA562643) | freshwater metagenome | isolation source: river surface water | place: USA:Blue River Watershed | collected 2017-08-18
AATTATATAAAGTATTGGGAATGTTTCATCTGACAACAATCTTACAAGAAACTAAGGGTGAAGTAAGGGATGCCCATTTTGGAGAAAAAGGACATACTGATTTGTTTAATTTATTAAAAATAGAATTTGAAAATTATAAAAAAATTTTCTAATATTAAAAAAAACATTTGGAATTGTGAAATAAATTTCGTATCTTTGTATTGTTATTAAAATGAGGGCCAAAAATAATGAAGGAATTTTTATTAGAATTGTATAGGGTAGTTGCAGTATTGATTATTACAATGACTCCATAAAAAAAAGTAAAAAAAAGATTTGGAATTGTGAAATAAATTTCGTATCTTTGTACTGTTAGATTTAAAAAAACATATATCATTCGTAAATCCTTATAGGTGATGAAAGATACTCGGGCAGAATTTTATATGTTTTTAAATAATTCCGATAGTTATTATGGGAATTTATAATTTAATGAAAGGTTTTATACTCATAGTATGTATTCTTTTGGGAGTGAAAGAATATGGATTTGGTCAAAACATAAAACAAGTGTTTGATACAAATCAAAAACAAGAAGTATTTGTGCTCGGCACCAATAACTCACAAGATGGTTACATCACCGGTGGGTTTATGTTAGGAGAATGGGGATTATACGCAGGTATACCGTATTCTGAAAGAAATAATATTTTAAACAAATCAAATGGAACTATATCAAGGGAAACGAGATTTGGATTATTAAAATACTTAACACCTGAAAAAGTAATATTTGGTATAGGTGCACAACCAACAATTGATGGAACAAAACTAAATTCGTTTGTTGGTTATAATCCACTTAAATCAAAAGATATGAAACTTTGGATGTTAGGAAATGTTACTGGTTCGGTCTTCTCATTTGGAGCTGGATTGAGTTATATAATAAAAAGTAAGTAAAACCAATGTTTAACAATTAAAAAAAAAGAAAGATGAAAAAAGTAATTGCAATCTTAGGAATCGCAGCTATGGTAACTGCATGTGGAAGCAAAACTGAAACAGCAGCAACTGCAGCAGATTCAACAGCAGTATCAGTTGATTCAACTGCTACTGTATCAGATTCAACTGCAGTAGATTCAGTATCTGCTCAGTAATGGTATGAAAATTTAAAATACTAATATTTATATTCGATGAAAACTTTAACACTACATACGATATCTTATCAACCGAGACTTAATCAGTTCTGGGCTGGTATTAGTGTGTGTGATTTTAATTCAAAGTCACGAATGTTAGGGTTAAAAAAATGTAATCAAGTATAATTTTATATTTTGGATTTTTTAGAAACCCTAACTTTAATAAAGTTGGGGTTTTTTGTTTTAAGGTGATATAGCTCAGTAGGTAGAGCAAATGACTGTTAATCATTGGGTCGCAGGTTCGAATCCTTCTATCACCGCAAGAATATATGTTCTTTGACATACTGAATATTAACTAATGGGCTTTTGTGGGAAGCCGAAAGAATAATAGGTTTTATTCATCCACTAAATGCAGGTATCGTATAATGGTCATTACTCTAGCCTTCCAAGCCTGAGATTTCAGTTCGATTCTGAATACCTGCTCAATAATTGTCCGATGGTGTAACGGTAGCACAAGAGTTTTTGGAGCTCTTTGAATAGGTTCGAATCCTATTCGGACATCAATATAGAAGATTAGCTCAGTTGGTTAGAGCATTTGGTTTACATCCAAAGGGTCATAAGTTCGAATCTTATATCTTCTACGAAAGAAACAAACAAGGCGTAGAATAATAGACGTGGAGAGACGTGTCGCAAGGGTACACACTAAGTACACTCTCTAATGGTGTGTGAAGTAGAAACATCAGAACCTACAAGATTCCTGATAAAATTATTCTTGTTTCTTTTAAATGGGAGTATCGCATAGTGGCAATTGCGGGGGACTGTAAATCCTCTCCTTCTGGTTCGGTGGTTCGAGTCCATCTGCAGGCACAATTGGAATTTTGGTATAGCTGGTGCGTACGCTGGTCTGAAAAACCAGAGGAGTGTGATTCGATTTCCACAGATTCCACAATTGATTTCGTAGCTCAGTTGGTAGAGCTCTTCACTTTTAATGAAGAAGTCATGGGTTCGAGTCCCATCGGAATCACATAATAGGGAATTAGCGTAGTCCGGTATCGCGCTTCCTTTGGGAGGAAGAGGCCGTCAGTTCGAATCTGGCATTCCCTACACATAGAGGTATAGCTCAGTTGGTTAGAGCGTTGATCTGATACGTCAAAAGTCGGTGGTTCGAGTCCACCTATCTCTACAAACATCCGCATGGTGAAATGGTATCATAACGGTCTCCAAAACCGCTGTTCCGAGTTCGAATCTTGGTGTGGGTGCAACGATGGCTCTTTGGTGTAATGGATTAGCACATGAAACTACGGATTTCAGAGTAAGGGTTCGAATCCTTTAGGGGCTACAATAGGGTGAATTGGCCGAGTGGTTAGGTGGTGTTCTGCAAAAGCATCTACACAGGTTCGAATCCTGTATTCACCTCATTGCGATGTAGCTCAATGGTAGAGTGAGAGATTCATATCCTCTAGGTTGGTAGTTCAATTCTACCCATCGCAACTTAATATGGTGGCCGTAGCCTAATGGTAGGGCGAAAGTTTGTGGCACTTTATGTGAGAGTTCGATTCTCTCCGGTCACACCAACCCCCGAGTTCTGGAGCTGGTATCTCCTCTTACCCGAATTGAGATTAAAAACTACCAAAATGGAGAGTTGCCTGAGTGGTTAAAGGAGCAGTTTGCTAAACTGTCATCGAGTAATCGGTGCATTGGTTCGAATCCAATACTCTCCGCAAAATTAGATATTTACTAATATGGAAAAGAAATATATTGTTGTATCACCTTACCTATCTGGATTAGGTAATGTGTTAATGAGTTTGGAGATAAGCTATGCTATGGCTTATATCACAGGGAGAACATTGATAATACCCCCATCAATTTGTATGATTTTTATAAATGAGGGATTTAGTAGAGATACCTTCCCTAAATATTGGGATATTTTTGATAGAAATATAGTGAGTTCAGAGTTTGATATTATTGATTATTATGAATTTGAAGAATTTAAACCACACTATAATGAACTTCCTAAATTTGCATGGAGTGAGAATCTACCAATGATATTTGATAGTGTGTTTAATAAAATAGATTATCCTGCTGATAGACCTGAGGGTAATTTATTTGCGAATGGAGACATTTGTTTTGTTTGTGGTTTAGAAAAATATAAAAATGATCAAGATTTTATTAATTTTGTAGGAAATAGATTCATTGTAGATTTGGATAGAGAAGAGAAGTATATACACTTTGATAATAACTTATACCAAAATTTCTATTATTATGTTTACCCTGGTGATAAAAATGAAAGAAACAAATTAAAAGATAAGGTCAATAAAGCAATTTCATATAAGTCAAGATTTTTCGATTTGGCTAAAAAAGCTATTGAAACTATTAATTGTGAATATAATGCTACACACTTAAGACGAAATGATTTCTTCGTTCAATATGGACATGCATTGAAAACGGTTGAAACGAGTGAGAAGTATTATGATGTGTGTAGTGAATTATTTGAATCGGATAAACCATTATACATTTCATCGGATGAAAAAGATAGAAGTTTCTTCAATAAATTAAAAGAAAAATATAAAATTTATTTCGCCGAAGATGTATTTTCTGATTTAAATTTATTAGAAACTGCAATAGTTGAGCAGATAATTTGCAGTGAAGCTGATAGATTTATCGGTACTTCGCCTTCGACTTATAGCAAAAGAATAAATATATTAAGAGGGTTAAGAGGTAAAAGTGTTTATCCAAAAATGGGAATAAATGAACAAATGGATATAATTGGATTTGATTCCGTTTTACCTTGGGTAACAACTCACTTTAAAAGATGGGAATGGAATATGAGTCCACATCCTCAATGGATGAAAGAATAAGTCCGTATGGCGTAATTGGCAACCGCACTGGTCTTAGAAACCAGTTTGTGAAGGTTCGAATCCTTCTATGGACACAAACTAATTTTTAAATATGTAAAATTAAGACTATGGAATACAAACGGCTATCTGATGGTAAAAAGGTTGTGCTAACTGATTATCTATTTGATTACTTATATGAGCATGATGATGTTGATATATTAATTGGATGTGATTCACAAAACTATGTTGATAAGACGATATATGCCATTGTAGTAGCATTGTATCATAGAGGTAAAGGGGCACACGTCTTATTTAGGAGATGGAATACTCAAAGAGAAAGAGTAAGGGCAACCAGATTATTAAACGAAGTTTGGTATGCGATTGAAGTTGCGGAAAGTATTAAAAATGCAGGTTTACCAAAAGTTAAATGGATTGATATTGACCTTAATCCTGATCCACGATACAAATCAAATGAAGTATTTAGGCAGGCAGTTGGTATGGTTGAAGGGATGGGGTACAAAGTTAGATATAAGACATTAGGGCCTATTGCAACTTATGCAGCGGATCATATTGTGAAAACTTAAAATATATTTGGATAAGTGAAATACTTTTCGTATATTTGTAAACGATGAAGATAATCAATTGGGATAAGTTAAGGTATAGATTTATTGTATTGTCAGGTGCAAGTTTGGCAATTGATACAACATCGGCAACTGATGGAGCTGATGGTAAAACTACCTATTTTCTAGCCCTATGTGATGCTGATGATGTGGGTGAAAACCTAATTGAAGTATGGTTAAAAGAGGGTGAGTTTGATGAATTCTTAATGAGTGTAAATTTGCCTCAACAACAAATTACACCAAATATAAAAAGAGTATTTCGTAAAAAAGACCTTTTAGATATAACTAGCTTTTTAAATCAAATGGGAAATGAATTGATAAAAAATGGAATGGTAAATAGCTATCTTTCATTGATTGGAGATATGCAACGACAAAAGAAAATAAAAGCACAATCACATAATAGTTCTTCTTATTTAGCAAATTTACCATTTTAATGCTCGGTTGGACTAGGGGTTAGGTCACATCCCTTTCACGGATGTAGCACGGGTTCGAATCCCGTACCGAGTACAATAAGCTCCTAAAGCATTGCTGGCGATGCGCATGACTTGTAATCATGATAACTTGGTTCGATTCCGAGTGGGAGCTCAAATTGGTACTTTGGTGTAGAGGCCTAACATGCCACACTGTCACTGTGGAGACCACGAGTTCGAATCTCGTAAGTACCGCAAAACACAATTCGGTTGTATATGCAATTAGCTCGGCAACCGCTAGTATCTGAAGATGTGAGATAGTTGTGTTTTACCTATTGGTTCGGTAGCTCAGTTGGATAGAGCAACAGCCTTCTAAGCTGTGGGTCAAAGGTTCGAATCCTTTCCGAATCACAAACAAAAAAATATGAGAACAATTAGTAAATTATTGATTTTGTTTTTTATCACAATTGCGTTCATTCCTCATAAAACTGAAATAAAAAAGACGGAAGAGCAAATTGTAGATGAGATAATAGAGAAGGAAAAGCCAGAATATCATTTGGTGACCGCTACAACATATTCAATCACCGAAGAAGAAACTGATTCAACTCCTTTACTTACTGCAAGTGGATATAAGTTGGATAGCATAAATCCAAAGAAAGATAAAGTGATAGCGGTAAGTAGAGACTTAAAAAGAAAGTTAAAGTTTGGTGAAAGGGTTAGAATTAAAGGAGCGGGTAAATTAGATGGTATTTACTATGTTAGAGATTTAATGAATAAAAGATTCAGAAATAAAATAGATATTCTTATTAATCCTGATGACAATGGTAATAAGTTTACGAAAGTGAAATTGTATCCAATAAATAAAATACTAAATTAGTATGAAAAAGAAACTAAAAACATTAGAAGAGCATAATGGAATGGTTTGGAATAATCAGCAAAGTTTTTATGATTTATCCAAACCACAAAAGAATGGAATAGGATGCCCTAAGTGTGGAGAGGAGATGTGGGATTCAAATCCTATGATTACTCTAACATCATACCCAGCTCAAAAAAATGTTCATTGTGATTGTGGATTTGTTGGATATAGATATGCATAATCATTTGGATATATGAAATTTATTTCGTATATTTGATTTATTATTAAGAGATGCCGAGATGTTGAAATAGGTAGACAAGACAGACTTAAAATCTGTTGGACTGTAAAGTCCGTGCGGGTTCGATTCCCGCTCTCGGTACACATTATCGTTCTTTGATATATAGGAGAAAAAAATTATGGAAATAGTATATTTTGTTTTAGGAGTAGTCACAGTTCTTTTAGTATTAGGAGTTGTGGTTATTGTTAAGGTGAGTAATTCAGTAAAAAAATTGGAAGAGGAAGTTCAATTTTTAGAAAGAGGTTCTAATGATGTAGCAAATGATATACATCGTAGAGTTGATGATGAGATAAGAGATTTGCAAACTCAATTAAAAGATGCATTGGATTTTATTGGTGATACCAAAGATATTTTGCATAAACGAATCGATGATGAGGTAGACCATATTTCATCTATGATAGATTCGAGATTAGATAAATTAGAAAATAAATTAACAATTAAAAAATAATCAGTTAAAGAACGATAATGTAATGGGGATGTAGCTCAGTTGGCTAGAGCATTAGATTTGCATTCTAAGGGTCGTGGGTTCGACTCCCTCCATCTCCACATTTTGTAATGATTCGGAAACGAATGACGGAACAGACGCTATGTATGAAATGGAAACGATTGAAACTCGTATAAAGGAGTGGATTCGATACAAACCGTACAGACATTACAAAACTTATATGCCAGAGTGGCGGAATGATAGTGTGTACAGCTATTAGACGTACCTAATCCGGAGTGGTGCAGTGACCGAAAAGGACTGCGTGAAGGTAAACAACCCTTCCTCTGGCACCTTTATTAAAATCGTTGATTTAGATGATAAATCAGAATATCATTTATTTCAACGATTTTGGGCTTGTAGCTCAGACGGTTAGAGCGGCACACTCATAATGTGAAGGTCGTTGGTTCGAATCCATCCTGGCCCACAATAAGCGGATATCGTATAATGGTTATTACTCCTTCCTTCCAAGTAGGAGATGTTGGTTCGATTCCGACTATCCGCTCAAATTGCCCTTTAGTATAACGGTAGTACGACAGATTTTGGTTCTGTTTGTTGAGGTTCGAATCCTTGAGGGGCAACCAATTGATAATCAATGACTTATTTTTCCAAAATTACTTGGTAAATTCAGATATTTTTACTATCTTTATTATGTAATAAAAACAAAAGATATGAATAATTGGATTACTCCTATGGAGATTGTAAAAGAAATTAAAGAGATTGGTTCTTATGAAGGTCATTTCGATTCCCTAAGTGGTACATTGGAATGGTTTGACAAAGAGAGAGAAATCACTATTTACGCCACACCAAATTGGGAAACCGAAGGTGAAGTTCCATTTGATGTTAATTTAGATAACGAAATTGGATATCACAATGTATGTACCATTAAAATGGTAAAAGGTGATAAATCTACACAGCTTACTCATTACTTAAATGTTTTAATGATGATTATGAATCATTATAAAGATTGTGAAGTGGATTCTTTTAAAACTTGGAATGAAGCTCCTTATGGAAATGATGATGAGGATAGAGAAGTTAAAGAACCAAAGGGCGTTACACAAGCAATTTTAGATATGGTAGAAAGACAAGGGGATGCCTCTTATACTGAAATGAATGAATTTTATAAGAAAGTATTTGGTTCGAATAGTTTTTCTCACATTCTAAAAGCGTTGAGAATACCTTATAAAAACCGACCAACCAAAAGATATTTACTCAAAGTTGGTAAGAACTATGAAGTTAGAATGGCTAATCCATCAAATTGGGTTGTAAAACAATATTAAAAAAGAGTTAAGAAGTTTAAACTAAAAAGTTATGAAAAATTACCAAATTGTTTTAATGAGTGTTATTTCATTTGCGGTTGCTTATGGAATTCTTAGTGGTTCAGTTCCTTCTCATTATTTTGCTGGAGAGTTGAACGAATTAGGTTGTGCAGTTATTGCACTATCTATGGGTATGTTATCCCTATTTGGTATTGATTGGAAAGGATTCTTTAATTGGTTAGTAAAATGAAAGTAATATTCATTGATGTTGATGGCCCATTATCGTGGGGAAGTTGGGGAGATGGTAAAGTAAAAATAATGAAGGGAACTTCTCAAGAGTTTGAAATACCGTATGCGTGGGATAAAGCTGATTGTGAAGCGTTGGATGAAATTATAAAGCAAACTAATGCTAAATTAGTAGTATCATCTGATTGGAAGAAACATTATACTCTCAATCAATTGGCTATGATTTTCGAACACTATGGTATTGGTAGATGGAACTTATTAGATACCACTACACATTTTAACCCCAAAAAGAAAATGAGCTCATCAGGCGAGTGGGATAGAGCATGTGAAATTGAGATATGGGTTAAAGCATTCAAGCCTGCTAATTGGATTTCTATCGATGATATGCAATTAAATTATGGATATAAATCATTGGGCATTCCACAATGGCATCATGTGCAAGTGGATGGTGATTGGGGATATGGTGGTAAATTAAGAGATAAGGTTGATGAGTGTATAAAAAAATTAGAAAGATGAAAAGGATAATAAAAAAGATTAAATATTTTATTAACGAAATTCTATTAGGATTTAAAATTGCTGAAGAAAATAGAAATAAATCCCAATGGGGAAAATTTTAATTATTAATCACTAAAACATAAACTATGAGTTTTTTATTAACTTACTATCTCGTTACATTGGCATATTGCGTATTTATGTCATTCAGAAAATGGAATAGAGATGTAAGAGCAGGAGGGTTGGGTATAACACCTGGTTTAGACACAATGGCATTATTAATAATGTGTTGGGCACTAGCACCAGTTGATATATTCTTAACTTGGGTTAGAATTTACAAAGAAGCTGAAGAGGCTAGGAGAAGACACTCCGATACTGATAACAGCTTAGATGGTTTGAAATAATCATCAATTTGGAGAGATGGCAGAGTTGGTCTATCGCACTTGACTTGAAATCAAGAGAACGGGAAACTGTTCCGTGGGTTCGAATCCTACTCTCTCCGCACATTGTAGTGTGATGAAATTGGCAGACGTGCCCTCCTGTCTCGGGGGTGAGGAGCATCTGATAAACATAGAATAATGGGTTGACCACAATGCCGGCGCTGTTCTATGGCTAAAGACCTCGTAGGCGGTTCGAATCCCCTCACTACAGCCAAATAAATAAAGTAATGAGTTATACAATAGAGAAAACGAAAATCAAAGATTGTTTGGTTATACGACCACAAACTTTTAAAGATGGGAGAGGTTATTTTTATACTCCATTTGTAAAAAATGTATTAGAAGATTCTATAAAGCAGGTAATAGGGCAAGATATAGAATTTGTACAGGATAACGAATCCTTTTCTATGGAAAATGTTATAAGAGGAATTCATTTTCAACAAGGAGAATGGGCTCAATCAAAATTAGTAAGATGTGCTTTTGGATTAGTGAGAGATGTTATCGTTGATTTAAGACATGACTCGGAAACTTATGGAAAGCATATAACTGTTGATTTAAGTCATAATAACAATAAGATGGTATTTGTCCCTAAAGGATGTGGACATGGATTTTCAGTTTTATCGGCATCAGCGGTTTTTAATTACAAAGTTGATAATTATTATAACAAGGATTCGGAAGGAGGAATTGTTTACAATGACCCCACATTAAACATTGATTGGGGATTTGATACTTTTTTTGCTAAAGTTTCCGATAAAGATAAAAAACTTCCAAACTTTAAACTATAATGGAATATAAAGATTATATAAGGGATGTAATCGATTTCCCACAAAAAGGTATCGTTTTTAGAGATATCACTCCACTACTATCTTCACAAAAGGCATTCTCATCGGCAGTAGATGATCTATCCATTTTGATAGATGATAAATTTGGAATTGTAAATATTGCTGGAGTAGAAGCCAGAGGATTTATATTCGGAGCAGCAATTGCAGCTTTAAATGGTGAAGCATTTATACCTATTAGAAAAGAAGGTAAACTTCCACCACCAAAAGTTGCAACATTCTCCACCAAAGAATATGGAACTGAAATGCTAGAAGTAAAAGAATGTGAGGATAAATTCAATAAAGTAATTATTGTAGATGATGTGTTGGCAACAGGGGGTACATTAATAGCAGCTGAAAAGTTACTAAATAATGCTGGATATAAAGTAGTTGGAGCGGTTACACTTATAGATTTAACCTATCTACATTCCGATGTTAAAATAGGTGGAAAGCCTGTATATAGTTTAATCAAATATTAATATGGCAGATTTTAGTAAACAATGGGCAGATATTTATGATACCGAATTTCCGTGGGATTTTGATATTGAAGTTGAAGCTGAAGCTATTCCAAAAGGATATTACAAACCAATGATATGTGAGGGGTTTGGGTTCATAGCAATTGAAGTTGGATTAGATGGAGAAATCTATCTTATATTTGATTCAGGTTTAGATGGAGTTGATAAAGTTCATTATCAAAAGTTTATGGAAAAACAAAAATTAAAATCCGTAGGAATTTAATATGGGAAAATTCTATGAAGATTTGCTAACCCTTAATGAGTTGGTTAGGAAACTAGAAAAAAAAGATAAAATAAGTGAATTTATAATAAGGGCATTGAGAAATATGAAAAATGACCCAACCAAATCAGTATCCGATGTCATCAAAGAAACCAAAAAAGAATTCTAATATTAACGATGGGCATTATTTAGAGTTGATGGATAGAATTCATATTGTTATGATGAACATTCAAGACCATCTATTAGAGCATCCATTAACCGAAATTCATTCTGATATAGAAAAGAAATTAACATCTGCCCAAAATAACTTATGGAAGGCGTACCAATTAGTTGGAGAGAAAGAAAATGGATAACAATAAAAGAGAAGTTCAGATGGAGTTATTACTTCATCACTTTAAACATTGCATTAAAACTGAATTAAGGCAATCTCCAATTGATGGAGTTGGTATATTTGCAATTAAAAATATTGGAGTAGGTGAAGAAGTTTTCCCACAATGGCAGTATGAAACTGGACTATATATCATTGAGAATAAAAGATTTGGAGAGTTACCTATTGAAGTACAAAATATAATTGATAAACATTATATTAGTAGAGTTGATGGATTTAAAATCATTAGATTATTTAATGGATTAAATTTTTTTTATAATCCATTTTGTTTTTGCAACAGTTCATATCCTAACTTAGGAAACACAAACATTTCAAATGATGGTATTGCTTTAAGAGATATTCGCAAAGGAGAAGAAATTTTAGAAGCATATACTGAAAATATTATTTTGTAATTTCACATTTTTTTC
>JACCDW010237492.1_pt1 | contig 11376 bp, 8 predicted proteins | sample 7449781 | NCBI WGS metagenome assembly JACCDW01 (sample SAMN15323449, study PRJNA562643) | freshwater metagenome | isolation source: river surface water | place: USA:Blue River Watershed | collected 2017-08-18
AGTAGATAGAGCTGGCCCGTAATTCAATCTCGGCATCGCTGTCCCGTTTAACTTCCTGTAATGAGTTAATCTGATTTTCAAGCTCCGGTGCATACTCAAAAATACCCATAACCCTAAGACCGACTGGCACGATGTAATCAGCAAAGGCGGTCAACTCTGCGGCATCCTCTAACTGCCAATGCCCACGCGGGGAAAGCGCTAGATGCATACCCCAGATTCCTAGCTGGGCCAATTTAAAAATCTGCACTTTATGTCCGTGATAATCGCTGACATCATTAAATCTAGGAAATTCAATGACTAAACGCTCCAGCAGTCCATTTCCATTGTCATATAGGCGCGGTGAGCAAGAGCGAACGAAGTTGTGATAACTACCTTGATACTTTTCCAAGAGTATTTGGCCAACTTCATTGAAGATTTCAACACGTTCCTTAACCATTGGCATCTCAATAGTGCCGGCAAAAATCGAATTGAACTTCTCTGCGGTTAACTCGGCTAAAAACTCACCCGAAAAAAGCGGGACTCCAGAGTTAATAGCGCGATGCATACAGGCCAACATCGCTTCACTATCGCACCAACGCTTACCCTGGTAATCAGTTTCAAACTTAACTCCAGATTGAAAATCTGTAAAAGCAAAGTTCATGGTGTTTACCACCATAGTGAAATCCATCAAGGTATCTGGGTTATTGCCAAAATCAAAAAGCATTGAACCATCTGGCTTTGGAAACTCTTCATATGCCATCCAGTTTGCAACTTCGATCAACTTATTCTTGTTGATCTTAACTAATTTGGCATTACTTAACACCGGCTCCAGACTTTTTAAAACTGGAGAGCTCCAATTTACTCTCATCTTTTCCTATTCAATTATTCAGAGCCGCGCCTGTACGGCATACCTGCCATAGCTGGAGGTGTTAATCGCTGGGCCAAGAAGGTGAGTACCAAAAGGGTTGCAACATTTGGAAACACAGTGACAAACTCCTGTGGAATTGTCTCGACACTTCGATTGATCCATAGCGCAACTAATCCAATTGTGAAATAAGAGGCAGCTGGCTTCCAGCGTCTAGAGGTGGTGTAAAAAATAGAGAGGAGTAAAGCCACAATTCCCGCTGCGAGAATTAGGGCTGTAACCGACTCTGCTTGTCTCACGCGGATTGCATCAGTGAATCCAAAGAGAATTGAACCGGCAAATACCCCGCTTGGCTTCCAGTTACCGAAGATGACCGTTGCTAGTCCAATGAAGCCGCGACCAGCAGTTTGACCTTCACGGTAAACAGAGGAGGCAACTAGCGCCAAATAAGCTCCTCCGAGAGAAGCCAGCATTCCAGATACAGAGATTGCGATATATCTGGTGCGATAAACATTTATACCAAGAGACTCGGCAGCCATTGGGTTCTCTCCTGAGAAGCGCATTCGCAAACCAAACTTGCTACGCCAAAGAATCCATGAGGTAAAAGGAACGAGTAGCAAGAATCCAACAGTTACAACTGATAAATCTTTTGTTACTCCGTATAACAAGCCGGCGATATTTGATACCAGGAAAATATTTTTTTCATCGATACTGTTAAGAATTGGTGCGATGAATGGAACTGAAAATGATGGCAAGGTTTCGACCGGTGGCGAAACAGTTCTATCTCCACCTACCGGTGGGAAGAAGATTCCTGACAGATATCTAGCTGCACCCGCGGCAATCAGGTTAATAGCTAAACCTGATACCGCTTGATCAATTCCCACCTTTACAGTCATGATGGCGTGGAAAAAACCTGATGCCAAACCAAAAATCGCGGCGGCCAAAATTCCGACTACTGGTCCATGTAGATAACCAAACCAGGCAGCGGTCCAAGTTCCGACAATCATCATTCCCTCAAGACCAATATTGATTACACCGGCCCGCTCCGCCCACAATCCACCCAAGCCAGCCATTAAAAGTGGAATAGCAAAACGTAATGTGGCGCCAGAGGTTCCGGGTGATGAAATATCTGTCGCACCGGTAATTACCTCTACCAAAGAGATAATCAAGAAAATTCCAGCGATTAAAAGGGTGATTCGGGCCGGAGATTTAAAGAAAGATTTAGCTTTAGATCCAGGCTTCGCAGCAGAATTTGTGTTAGTTGACATTACTTTGTCTCCTTCACTTGCTCTGCTACCGGAATTTGATTCTCGCTATTTGCCGATCCGACCGCTCTTTGTTGTTGACGTAGATTTATTCGTGCAACAACCTCGTAAGCGATAACAATTGAAAGCACGATCGTGCCTTGCATAACAATCACAATCTCTGGTGGCACCCCTTCAAACTCCAGAACCGGAGCGGAGCGCTCGAGGAAAGACCAAAGAAATGCCGCAAAAAAGATTCCGACTGGATGATTTCGACCCAATAGTGCCAGCGCTAAACCAGTAAAGGCGTATCCAGATGGGAAAGCCATGCTGTAGGAATGGGTGTCAGATAACAACGTTCCGATTCCCACCAAGCCTGCGATAGCACCGGAAAGCACAGTGGTTATAAAAATCATTCTCGGTGCATTAACACCACTAGCCCGAGCCGCGCGGAAGGAAAGACCGGTTGCTCTTAAGTTAAAACCAAAGACGGTTTTATTGAGCATAATCCAATAACCAATACCAACAACGACCGCGATAAATAAGAATGAATAAATTTCACCTTCAAAGGCTTTGATAGTAGGCATCTGTCCACTTGATGGGATCGGTTTAGTTTGAAGATTTTGTGAGCCTTCTGGTAGCGATCCCAAAAGATTTGGGCTCAATAAGAATGCGATGATTGCAGCTGCTATGAAGTTCAACATAATGTTTGAGATAACTTCATTGACGCCGCGTTTTACCTTCAAATATCCAGCGATGGCTGCCCACGCGCCGCCTGCCAACATGGCCACCAAAATAATAAGTAGAACATGTAGGACGGGAGGCAGATTAACCGCTGCCCCGACAACCGCTCCAAAAAAAGCGCCCATGCGATACTGACCATCGATACCGATGTTAAATAGCAACATCTTGAAACCAATAGCTGCCGCTACTCCCGCCATGTAATACGCAACGGTTTGATTGATCTCTGAAACTAAGTTACGGGGATCAAAACCGTAAGAGATCATGAGTTTGAACATCTCAATCGGCTCTACGCCGCGAAGTTTTAAGATTATGTAAACGAAAAATAGAGAGTTAATGATCGCAGCGGTCGGCGCGACTATTCCCCAAAAAATTCGGCTCTTTGTCATGCGCTTTTCGCTCCTGTCATAGCTAGGCCGAGATCTTCGGGCGTGGTCTTTGCAGGATTTAGAATTGAAACAATCTTTCCGCTATACATAACGGCGATGCGATCAGAGAGTGAGAAAAGCTCCTCAAGATCGGCTGATATCAAAAGAATTCCAGCCCCTTTAGAACGTGCCTGCATGAGATGTTCCCAAATAATGGCTTGGGCACCAACATCGACGCCGCGTGTAGGTTGTGCTGCGACGATTAATTTTGGATCTCCGGTTAACTCACGTCCCACTATGAATTTCTGCTGATTTCCACCCGAAAGTGCGCTAGCCAAAACATTTATTCCTGGAGTACGTACATCAAACTCACCGACCACACGTTTTGAATCCTCCATGGCCGCACCTTTGTTCACCCAAATGCTTTTAGCCATAGGTTCGGCAAATTGGTGCCCCAGAATGCGATTTTCCCAAAGTGGGGCGGTCATTAACAGACCATCTCTTTGACGATCCTGTGGAATGTATGCGACCCCCGCATTTCTAATTTCTCTAGTTAATGTTGTTGCTGCATCTAAGCCCAGCACCTCAACCGATCCTGATGCGGGTTGAATCAGACCCATAATCAATTCAATTAATTCACTTTGACCATTACCTTCGACACCGGCCAGTCCAATGATTTCACCGCCATGCAACTCAAGATTGACACCATCAAGAATTTGGCGACCATCAGCCCGGAAATAGGAAGCGGATTTAATGCTCAAAATGCTTTCTGGGCTTACCTTTAACTCTCCCGCTTTTGGTTTTGGCAGCTCACCGCCAACCATCAGCTCAGCCAATTCCTTCTTATTAGTTTTATTGGGTTTTCTAGTGGCAACGGTTGTGCCTTGGCGCATGATGGTTATGTCATCTGCGATTGATAAAACCTCATCTAATTTGTGGGAGATGAAAATTACCGTCAAACCTTTTTTAACTAATTCACGAAGGTTGGCGAATAGCTCATCTACCTCTTGTGGCACCAAAACAGCGGTCGGCTCATCTAGAATCAGAATTTTTGCACCGCGGAATAGAACCTTGGCAATCTCTACACGTTGTCTTTCGCCGACACCAAGATTTGAAAGTGGTTCATCTGGGTCTATATCAAGACCGTAATTCTCTGCAATTTCAATTAACTTCTTGCGTGCCTCTTCATATCTCACTACAAAGCCAAAACGGGTTGGCTCGCTACCCAAAATTACATTCTCTAAAACGGTTGCGTTATCTGCCAATTTAAAGTGTTGGTGCACCATTCCTATGCCTAATGCAATTGCGTCTTGCGGGGATTTCAAATTAACTTCACTACCGAAAACCTTGATCTGTCCAGCGTCTGGCTTGATCAAGCCGTAAAGGGTTTTCATTAATGTGGATTTGCCTGCGCCATTTTCTCCGATGATGGCATGGATGGTTCCTGCTGCAATTTGAATGGAAACATCTCTATTGGCAACTACGCCGGGATAGCGCTTTTCAACCCCAATAACCTCTAGAACATTTGAGATTTCTCGGACATTTGACAACTGCATTCCCCTTTTTTTTTAAAGACAGGGTGCGCCACTTTTGGTAGCGCACCCCATCATTTTCTACTTATTTATGCCTTGCTTGGATCTGTTGGAACTTTTACAGCTCCAGATGAGATCTTCTTGGCATAGGTGTTGATTACGCTAGTTACGCTACTTAGGTAACCACCTGTTGTTGTGTAACCAACGCCACCCTGCTTGTAACCCCAGGTCTTAACACCTGCGGTCTTCTTGCCAGCAAGAGCGTCCGCAACAAAGGCACGGGTTCCCAAATCAACGCGCTTTAGCATTGAGGTAAGAATTGTGGACTTGTAAGCGGAATGTGCTGGGTAGGTAGCTTCATCAGCATCTACACCAATGGACCACTTACCAAGTTCAGAAGCAGCCTTGTGCATACCGGTTCCGGTTCCACCAGCTGCTGCATAAACAACATCTGCGCCATTCTGGTACATACCCTTAGCGGCTTCATATCCCTTTGCAGGATCGTTAAATCCTGAGAAATCAGGGAAGTTAGAGATGTAAGTGGATTGAATCTTGATCTTTGGATTGATCGCCTTAGCACCAGCAATAAAGCCAGCTTCAAACTTTGCGATTAGAGGTGTATTAACACCGCCAATAAATCCAATTCGACCAGACTTGGTTGTCATAGCTGCAGCCAGACCTACAAGGTATGAGCCTTCTTCTTCCTTGAAGACAATGCTTTGTACGTTAGGTGCTGTGACTGATGAGTCATCAACGATGCCCCATTGAACCTTTGGGAACTCCTTTGCAACTTTGCCTAGGGCTGTTGCATAGGTGAAACCAACTACAACGATTGGGTTGGCGCCGCGGCTTGCCATAAGACGTAGACGCTCTGCACGCTGATCATCGGTAGCGGTTGGGCTGTCCTGAGACTCGATGAGTTTCAATGACTTGTTTTTTGCTAGCAATGGCTTAACGCCAATGTACGCAAGCTGATTAAAGCCTGGAACATCGCGGCCACCCAAGCTGTAAGCAATTCCAATGGTCTTTGCCTTGGTCTTTGCCTGAGCTGGAGCTGCTGCGATAAGTCCTGTTGCAACTAGGGCACCCGCAATTAGTGATGCACCGAGCTTGCGAAGGGATTTCTTCTGCATTCAGTTATCTCCTTAGTAGTAGTAATTAACTGCTTGTCGAAGAACTCAAGACTCTCTTACCTGTATCAGTCTTCCTGTAGAGACATGTCGAGCCACAGGAGTGACGGATTACAAGATTGGAATCAACCTTGAGTTGCTTAGGGGGAAATTGGTAACCATCTCTTATTCGCTCAAGTAACGTCGACATAGCCAACGCACCTTGCAAGTGGGCATCCCGTGAGATGACCGTTAGTGGAGGGTTAACCAAATCTGATAGTTCATGATCATCAAAACCGATGACCGCCATTTCATCTGGCACATTAACCTTTGATTCTCTTAGCGCCTTCAACGCCCCTATTGTCATTAGATTATTGCCCACAAATACCGCGCTAGGTCGCTTTTTCAGTGCTAACAAACTCATCATGGCTTGATAACCGCCCAGCACGGTGAAATCTGATTCAACATGGTAATCATGATTCTTCTCGATCTTGGCTTTTTTCAGAGCCGCGAAGTAACCCTCGGTTCTGCCTTTACCTGGAGTTGATGCACTAGGACCGGCAATGTGCGCAATTGCTGAATGTCCATGATCAATTAAGTGTTTGGTAGCAAGTGTTGCTCCGGTTTGATTATCAGCTAACACCGAATCAAAACTAGAAAGATTGCTAATAACTCTATCTACGAAAACTACTGGAAATGCGTAATCCTCTAACTCTGTAACTGCATCTGAGTCTTCCTTAGCAGGAACATAAATCAAGCCATCAACGCGGCCATTCAATCTTCGTATAGCGGCCTCTTCTCTTACTGGATCATCTCCAGTTGAGATCAACTGCAACATGTAATCTTCCCCGGCCGCTACCTCTGCTCCACGAACAACAGCTGCGAAAAATGGGTTGGTGATGTCAGGAACTATGACCGCCACCATGCCGGTTTTGCCTGACTTTAGGTTTCGGGCCATGATGTTGGGCCGATAATTTAAATCCTTGATTGCTTTTCTAATTGATTCGGAGTTGCGGACTTTAAATCCGCTTAAGTATCGGGAGACAGTTGATTCAGAGACGCCAACTTTCTTGGCTACATCTGAAATTGTCGCATTGGACATTTCTGCTCCCCAAAAGCTAGTAACTCATCTTTAACAAATTGCTAAAAACGATTGCAGATAACTTATCGCTTGGAGTATCGTCCCGTCTAGAACCCTCCCTCCCAAGAAGTCAGGTGTCTATGTCGGTTTTTAGCGAGAATTCCCCGCCTGAGATTGTGGTTGTAGGCAGCACCATGATTGACATGATCGCCTACTCTCAAAAGATTCCCAGCGCCGGCGAAACTGTGATTGGAGACTCATTTTCTCTTGGTTTTGGTGGCAAAGGTGCTAATCAAGCGGTAATGGCTAGTCGCTTGGGTGCCAAGGTTTCCATGGTGAACACCTTGGGAGATGATGTATTTGGCGACACCACTTTGAAGAATTTTCATGATCAGGGCATCGATACCACCTTTATAGCCCGAGTTTCCGGAGCGAGCGGGGTTGCCCCGATTTGGGTAGAACCCAGCGGAACTAATCGGATTATCTGTGTTCCAGGTGCCAACAATGCGATGACTCCGCAGCAAGCCGAAGATGCAATCTCCGCTCTACCCAAGGCCAAAGTTGTTATTGGACAGCTCGAGATTCCTCAAGCGGTTACCAGCGCTGCATTTAGACGGGCCCGCAGCATGGGGATCACAACAATTTTAAATCCAGCACCTTTTGCACCGCTTTCGCCAGAATTAATTTCTTTATGCGACTGGATAATTCCAAATGAAACCGAGTTTGCCGGTCTAAATCCAAATGGAAAGCAACCCGATGATGAGGTTGAAATCTCCAAAGTTGCCAAACATCTGGGCTGCAATTTTGTCGTAACTCTTGGCGAGAAAGGTGCTGCCTACACCGACAGCAACGGGAAGGTAATTTATGTTTCAGCCCCCAAAGTTAAAGCTATAGATTCAACTGGGGCGGGAGATTCTTTTGTCGGGGCCTTTGCTTATGGTTTGGCCTCAGGCTTTGAGGTAGAAAAGTCAGTACAACTTGGATGCGCCTGCGCCTCTGACAGCGTCACACGGAAAGGGACCCAATCCTCTTATCCCAGCAAGGCAGAGGCCGCCCGCCTGCTTAAGAACCTATCTTGATTTTGGATTAGCTAAATACTTCTTAATCTCAAGATTTATCCGATCTCGCTGCGTGCTGTTAATCGGAGCGACCATTGTGAAGGAAACTCCCCGATTTCTTAAGCTGTACTCCCGCCCATAGATTCCCTCTGTTTCATCAAGTACATCAATTATGGCCCGCTCCTTTAATGCCGCTGCCACTAATTGATCTATTGGACGGGAAAGATCTTTATTTATAGAGGCCAATATAACTCTTTGCGAAGAGTTAAGTTCTGAAAAGTATTGATCGGGACGTTCCAAAATCAACTTAACTTTACTGGCATAGCTATCTAGAACTGTGGTGAGAACCGAGGCATCTCCATCCCAAGTCGAATAACCAACATCAATCTTTCCTAACCCAGACTTAAGCTCAGAATTCGAATCAGGGTAAGGAATATTAATCACGCGAATACTCTTGGAGATTACGCGTGCTCCAGCGCTAAAGCTAGCCAATAACTCTGGTTCGCTGCCAATAAAGCCAATGCTTTTTCTCTTAGTGAATACTGCTGCAATCACTCCGGCTAGATATGCACCATGATCTTCCCGGTAGAAGATATTTGAAACATTCATCTGTCCAATGGCTTTGTCATTTATCACTGCAAACTGGATTTCTGGATACTCTTTTGAAACACGACGCACAGTTTCGCGATATCCCGGGCCCACCGCGATTATCAAGTTGTAGCCACTATCCCCTAGAAATCTAAGTCGTGACAAGCGATCAACGGCAGAACCATTTGTTGGTACGCCACGTACAAATGGCTCTACCAGGTTGTATTTTTTCTTTACTGTCACTAAAGCATTGTTAACCGCATCATTAAAGGAGTTGTCACCTAAAAACCCGATGTCATATGCCACCGCAACCTTTGCCGAGAGATTCTCGGCGCTGGCTGGAGTAACCGCAGACAAGGTCAATGTAGAGATTAAGAGCAGCGCCCGCAGTTTCATGTTGAGCTGTTAATTTGCCGGCGGTACAAGACCAAGAGCAGAGTAAGTCTGCGCCAAAGTTTTTGCTGCTACATCTCTAGCTTTTTGGCTACCAACCGCAAGTAGTTGAAGTAAGGCGGTTTCATCTGCCAATAGCTCTTGCGTTCTCAGTCGGACTGGGGCAAAGAAATCTGTTACTACCTCTGCGACCGCGGATTTGAAATCTCCATAACCCTTGCCAGCAAACTCATTTTCTAAGTCAGAGATGGATTTACCGCTGAGGGCTGAGTGGATGGTCAACAGATTTGAGATTCCCGGCTTGTTTTTCTCATCAAAAACTACCTCTTTGCCGGTGTCGGTTACCGCGCTTTTAATCTTCTTAATATTTACATCAGCTGAATCCAAGATATCTATTACCCCAGAATTTGTTGCGGCCGACTTACTCATCTTGGCGGTTGGATCCTGTAAATCATTTATTTTTGCCGCGCTCTTCAAGATATAGGCCTCTGGAATTACAAAGGTCTGACCATAACGAGAGTTGAATCGCTGCCCTAAATCGCGGGTTAACTCGATATGTTGTCTTTGGTCCTCGCCGACCGGAACTAAATTAGCTTGGTAGAGCATGATGTCAGCGGCCTGCAGGATTGGATAGGTAAATAATCCGACAACTGTGCGATCTGCACCGCTCTTTTGAGATTTATCTTTGAACTGCGTCATGCGACTAGCTTCACCAAAACCAGCTAAGCACTCTAAAACCCAACCTAATTGATTGTGCTCTGGTACATGGGATTGAATAAACAATGTGCACTTCTGTGGATCTAGGCCAAGTGCAATTAATTGTGCCGCTGCGACCAAAGTGCGTCGGCGCAAAACTGATGGTTCGGTTTCTACAGTGAGTGCGTGTAAGTCAACTACACAATAAAAAGCATCATGAGTTTTCTGCAACTCCACCCATTGCCGCACCGCACCTAAGTAATTTCCTAAATGGAAAGACTCCGCGGTTGGTTGAATCCCAGATAAAACACGCTTCATTGGGTTATCTTCTCAATTCTTTTTGAAATCTGTCTGATTTATCTCTGGTTGGTCCTGCTCCCGAGATAGCAACAAAGTTCCCACACGCTTACCTTCCATGGTCAAAACCGTCATTCGAGCACCCTCAACATGGAGAACATCATTAATCTCTGGGATGCGACCTAAAGAGTGCATTACATAACCACTGAGGGTTTCATATGGACCTTCTGGGATCTCAACGCCGGTTTGCTCCGCCATATCCTCCAAGGAGATTAAGCCATCAATCTCGTAATCACCAGAACGGGTTTGATTGGAGACCTCTGCGGTTTGATCATCATATTCATCATGAATATCACCAATTAGAGTCTCTACCAGATCCTCCATGGTAACGATTCCATCAGTTCCACCATATTCATCCAGCACAATAGCTATTTGCTGGCGCTGGGTACGCATTTCAGAGAGGGCGGGCAAAACCCCTTTTGTTCCGGGCAAGAAAACAATTTCGCGCACAAAGTTGACGATTGGTTTGTCGCTTTGCGCAACCTCTGGATCCATTAAATCTCTAACGTGTATGAAACCAATTACCTCATCACTTGTTCCACGAACTACCGGATAACGAGAATGCGCTTTCTCTACCGCAACACGAATCGCTTCTACGACGCTCAAATTGCCATCGAGAAAATCAACTTCGGTACGCGGCACCATAACCTCATGAACCTGTCGCTCGCTGGCGTTGAATACCTCTTCAACGATATCCCGCTCTTCTTCAGTTAACGCTTTGTGGCCCGTTACTAAATCAACCAGCTCCTCTTCCGACATATCCTCACGCGAGGCCTTTGGATCAACACCAAAAATGCGCAGTACAAGATCTGAAGAGTGAGAGAGAATCCAAATCAAGGGACGAAAAAGTCGCGCGGTTATTGAAACTGGGGTAGCAACTAGAAGCGCAATCTTCTCTGTTGAATGCAAAGCCAAACGCTTTGGAACCAGCTCACCAAATACCAATGAGAAGTAGGCAATCACCAGAGTTAATCCGATTAAGGAAAGGGTTTCGCTGACCCCTTGACTTAGTCCCAGTTCTACTAAACGTGGGATCACATAATTTCCCAACCGTTCAGCACCAAAGGCTGCCGACAAAAATCCGCTTAGTGTGACACCTACTTGAACCGCAGCAAGAAAACGGTTTGGACTGGAGGCCAAAGCCGCTACTCGCGCACCCCGCTTACCGCGCTCGGCCAAAGATTTAACCTGGCCCTCGCGTAGGGAAATCAACGCGATTTCGGCAGCAACAAAGATTGAGGCAAGAAATATGAAAAAGAGAACAACGCCAAGATCTAAGGCGAAGCCGCCCAGGTTGAAGGCCGGGATACTGGCTTGGGCACCATCAGGGTCCATAAGGTGGCCTAGGTTATAAGAACCGGGGCC
>JACCDW010688020.1_pt1 | contig 11375 bp, 10 predicted proteins | sample 7449781 | NCBI WGS metagenome assembly JACCDW01 (sample SAMN15323449, study PRJNA562643) | freshwater metagenome | isolation source: river surface water | place: USA:Blue River Watershed | collected 2017-08-18
TCACCAGCGCGATGCGCGTCGTCGCCCCCAATGGAACTGAACCGTCGGTCATGTTGATATCCTATGCAAGTGAGTTCAACGTCTGATCAAGACTGGCCTGATCCACGATATTAAAAAGCTGCATCTCTGGAGCGATACGTTTGACCAGTCCTGTCAGGACCTTGCCAGGGCCACACTCGACGATGGTGGTAACGCCTTCGGTCTGTAGCTTCTGAACTAGCTCTACCCAGCGTACGGGTCGCATGGCCTGACGCGCGAGTGCATCTCGGATCCGATCAGGATCAGACTCGACCGCAACATCCACGTTATTCATCACCGACATCTGGGGCGTATGAAGCGTAACCGTCGTCAGATAGTCCCGAAGCGCATTCGCGGCAGGCGCCAGCAGGCTGCTATGGAACGGCGCCGACACTGGCAATGACAAGGCACGCTTGGCGCCTCGCTCTTTGACCAACGCACAGGCACGCTCAACAGCCTGCGCATGCCCTGCAATCACCGTCTGATCGGGCGCATTGAAATTCACTGCTTCAACCACCTGACCCTGGGCCGCATCGGCGCATGCGATCACCACATCCGCTGCAGGAAGACCCAAGATCGCGGCCATGCCCCCCTGACCGACAGGCACCGCAGACTGCATCTTCTCTGCACGAAATCGAACTGCTCTGGTCGCATCGGCAAGGGTGAACACCCCCGCTGCGGTGAGTGCCGCGTATTCGCCTAGGCTGTGTCCGGCGGCCCATGCAGGACGGTGACCGCCTGCAGCAATCCAGGCATTAAAAAACGATACCGCGCTGGCCAACATTAGCGGCTGAGTATTCACTGTGAGATTGATTGCCTCGACGGGACCCTCTGCAGCCAGCCTTACAAGATCCTGGCCCAGGGCATCCGAGGCGATCGCCATCGAGTCCATCACCGTCTGATTGCCCGTAAACCCATTGAGCATCCCCACAGACTGAGAGCCCTGCCCAGGGAAAACAAACGCTAGTGTCTTCATCATCACTCCATTAACCCAATGAGATCACTCACAAGATCTCAGATCTGAACGAGTACCGCGCCCCAGGTAAAACCACCCCCAACGCCCTGCAACATAAGTCGTTGTCCAGCCCGAATACGGCCATCACGCCATGCGGTATCGAACGCCAAAGGGACCGACGCCGCAGAGGTGTTCGCATGCTGATCGACCGTGACGATTACTTTTGACTCGTCTAGTCCGAGACGCTTCGCGGTTGCAGAGAGGATTCGTACATTGGCCTGGTGCGGAATGAGCCAGTCAATATCGGCAATCGAAAAACCGGTATCCGCAAGCACTTCGCGGGCCACACTATCAAGCACCTGAACAGCGAGCTTAAAGACCGACTGACCGTCCATGGTCAGGAATGGATGCCCGGTCGCCTTTCCGTTACAGACTGAGCCGGCCGTGCGCAAGATACCTTCGTGTTCGCCTTTGGCATGGAGACGATGTCCAAGAATGCCAGGGGTCGTGTCTGCCTTGAGCACCACAGCGCCGGCGCCGTCTCCGAAGAGCACACAGGTCGTACGATCGGTCCAATCAAGAATCCGCGAGAAGACCTCTGCCCCAATGACCAAGGCGGTCTTAACCTTTCCCGCTTTGATAAATAGGTCCGCCGTCGAGAGCGCGTAGACAAACCCCGAACAGACCGCCTGCACATCGAACGCAGGTCCACCCGAGATCCCTAGTTTCTTTTGAACAAGGCAGGCCGTCGACGGAAAGATCATATCGGGGGTCGAGGTCGCCACAATCACGAGATCGATATCGGCTGCACTCACGCCCGCCATGGCCATCGCCTGCCGCGCCGCCTCCGCGGCCAGATCACTGGTCATCACTGCGTCGTCGGCGATATAGCGCTGGGCAATCCCCGTACGCTCACGTATCCAGTCGTCAGACGTCTCTACGCCCTGGGCCGCGAGACGCGCTGCAAGCATTTGATTCGACACCGGTGCGCCAGGCAGCGCACGGCCCGAGCCAACGATGCGCGTGAAGATTTCCGATGTCATGGGGCGATCAATGCGTGTTGAATTTTTTCATTAAGACCGTGTGAGGCTGCGTCTGCCGCACGATGCAGCGCCTGAGAAAAGGCATAAGCGTCAGCAGAACCATGGCTTTTCACCACAATGCCACGAAGTCCCAGCAATACAGCGCCGTTATAACGACGATGATCCACACGGCGAGACAGACGGTGCAATACCGGCGACGCAATCAGTGCCATTAACCGCGTCATAAAATTTCGTTTGAATTCTTCTTTAATGAAGGCCTTTAACATCTGGGCTACCCCCTCGGAGGTTTTCAAGGCAACGTTGCCAACAAATCCGTCGCAGACGACGACATCCGTCGTGCCCTTGAAAATATCGTCACCCTCGACGTTGCCATAAAAATTGAGTGGTCCTGCGCGCAGCATCTCGGCGGCCTGCTTGACCACTTCATTGCCTTTGATGACTTCTTCCCCAATGTTGAGTAGCCCCACTGATGGCTGGTCACGATTCTCGATCACCGACACCAAGGCAGACCCCATGAGCGCGAACTGCGCGAGGTGCTCTGCCGTGCAATCGACATTCGCACCAAGATCCAACATGGTGGTAGCCCCCCCCTTGCGGTTAGGCAGCGCTGTTGCAATCGCGGGGCGATCGATTCCCTCGAGGGTCTTTAGGACATAGCGGGCAATCGCCATCAGGGCCCCGGTATTACCGGCACTGACGGCCGCCTGCGCACGCCCCTCCTGCACCTGCTCAATGGCAATGCGCATCGATGAGCGTCGTTTGCTTCTCAGCGCAACGGCGGGGGGATCGTCCATCGTGACGACTTCGTCGGCCGGCACGATCTCGATGCGGCCTTTTACAGCATCAGGCACTCTTTGAGCGCCAAGGGCAGAAGCGACCTGGGGCTCAAGGCCGACCAGGATCGCCCGGTGTTGCGGACATTGCGTCAGGAACGCAAGGACCGCGGGGATCGTGACAGGTAATCCGTGGTCGCCGCCCATACAGTCGACGGCAACACAGACCCCAGGAGACGTTAGATCAGGCAACGTCTTTCGTTTTGACGACCTTCTTCCCACGGTAATAGCCCGAGGGGCTCACATGGTGACGCAGATGAATCTCACCCGTGGTCGGCTCAACCGCCGTTGGGGGATTGGTCAGAAAATCGTGCGAACGATGCATGCCGCGCTTTGACGGCGACTTCTTATTCTGTTGGACTGCCATAGTTAGACTCCGGAAAACCTTGAATTATAAGGCATTTTCCATCTAAGAGGGCTTCTTCAATAGGTCACGAAGCCCCGCAAAGGGCCGCTCTGTCCCTAGTTTTTCTCCCGACGCCTCAGCAGCGGCGCCCTCTCCGAGGGTGACCGCACCCGGCGCCTGACAATCCGCATGCTTGGGGGTCATCGGCAACGCGAGTAAAAGCTCGTCCTCCACCAATAGCAGTACCGTCATCTGGTCTTCCGGGGCAAGAAAATCAACATCCGGCAGGTCCAACCCATCGGCCTGATCGGCAAGCCAGTCCTCGGTCTTTTGGTCCGCCTCCTTGGCCGTGCGACAGAATTCAAACCCTCTTCTCAGACGAAGGCTTACCGGCATCGGCCCAAGGCAGCGCGAGCAGGCACAGTCTAGTTCGGCATCAATCTCTAACCACCACAGGCGCCCATCGCCCTGCCCCTGATTCGAGGGTTCGGCAAGCAGCCGCCAACGAGGCGGCTCGCGATACCCCATCAATGCCGCTGTCAGTCGGGGCAGATCGGAGGGAGTGAAGCAACCCTCTGCAGGGATCGCCCCCACTTTGAGCGCATGCGCCAAGACCTCTTGGGAGAGCACCGAGGTGGGCGAGAGTGTGTTCGTTTTGTCGGACGGCATAATGGACGCACCTTAGCTGTCTTCGGAATCGCTTTCAAGCCACGCGCGCTGGTCATGTCTACACGAAAAATTATTCTTGCCTCAAGCAGCCCCTATCGACGTGCGCTGCTCGGTCGGCTAGGCCTTCCCTTTGAGTGCATCTCGCCCGACATCGACGAGACCCCGATCAACCATGAAACGCCACACGCCTGCGCGATTCGGCTTGCCCAGGAAAAAGCATCGGTCATCGCACGACAATTTCCGGACGCAATCGTGATCGGATCAGACCAAGTCGCTAGCTGCGATGGCCAACGACTCGAAAAGCCCGGCACCAAGGAGCGCGCATTCGAGCAACTTCGACGCCAACGCGGTCGAAGGTCCGAGTTCCACACCGCCGTGTGTGTCATGGCAGACGGCGGCAAGACGGTGGCCAGCGACGTAGTGGTCATCACAGTGGTCTTTCGCAACGAGCATAGTCTCAGCGACGCACACCTTCGTCGCTACATTGATCTGGAGATGCCGCTCGACTGCGCCGGCGCTGCAAAATCCGAAGGCCTTGGCATTGCACTCATGGAGTCGCTGACAGGCCCGGATCCCACTGCGCTGATTGGTCTGCCGATGATCGCGTTGACCCGGTTACTGCGAGAGATCGGCGTCGACCCATTACAGGCCGACACCAAAAATTAGCGAATCGACCAGTGCAGCAGCACGCGTGCCGCTGCATCACCAATCGATGCGCCAAATCGATGGGCAATGCGCTCTGCTAGATTGGGTTCGAGACTGTAATCAATGACCTCTTCAGCCTTGAGTACATCTCTTGCCACTGTATCCACCGTGCCAAGCCCATCGGCAAGCCCAAGCGCAACGCTCTTGCTCCCGGTCCAGACCATGCCACTAAAAATCTCCGGTCCTGCCTTTAGACGATCACCACGACCCTTCTTCACCGCAGCAATAAATTGCTGATGGACTTCCGACAGCATCTGCTGCACCGCCGCCTTTTGCTTGGGGTCCACTGCTAAAAATGGATCGAGTAGCGCCTTATCCTCACCGGCGGTGAGCACCCGACGCTCGATGCCGAGTTTTTTCATCGCTTCCGTAAAACCGAATCCATCCATCCGCACGCCGATCGAGCCGACGAGACTGGCCTTATCGACGTAGATCGCATCGGCCGCCGCAGCGATGTAGTAGCCGCCCGATGCGGCGACCTCCTCCACGACAACGATTAACTTTTTATCCGGATGCAGCGTCTTAAGACGCTGAATCTCGTCATACACAATCCCCGCCTGCACGGGACTTCCCCCAGGGCTATTAATCCTCAGGATAACGCCAGCCGCTGCCTGATTTGCAAAGGCCTCGCGAAGCGAAATATTGATGGATTCAGCATTGGCATTCATATCCGCATCGATCACTCCAGAGAGATCGACCAACGCGGTGTGCCGCGAACTCGGGTGTACCCCAGTAGAAGTTCGACTCGAGGAGACCACTGTCCAGATCAGCGCGACAATCAACGCCGCCCAGACTGCGCGCCAGACATTGCGCCAACGTCGCGCACGCCGCTGCTCCTCAATTGAGGCGAGAAGAATACGTTCCATCAGATTCTGATCCATTGTTCCATCCATTGTTGAAGTTCGTCGACCGAGTGCACGGTATGCATTGGCTCGGCCCGCAAGAGTGTCGCTAAGGGATGCGCGCCGTAGGTCACGGCCACCGCTCGGGCACCGGCCGAATGGGCCATGCCAATATCATGCGTGGTGTCTCCCACCACCAGTGCAGCCGAGGGAGAAATCCCAAGCTCCTCACAGATCTCAAAGACCATCGTCGGCTCCGGCTTCGGGTCACTCTCATCGGCGCACCGTGAGGTGTCGAAATAATGCCGCGTCTGTGTCGCATCAAAGGCTCGCTCGAGACCAACCCGTGACTTACCGGTTGCCACCGCTAAGGGCGTTCCCGCCCGACGAAGCCCCTCAAAGAGGGCCGTCATGCCCGGAAAGGGCCGAAGGGACTGATCTCGTGAGAGATAGTGATGACGAAATCGATCCGTCAACGATGCCTGCTGTGCCGCCGAAAGATTCGGTGCCACGCGAGACAGGGCATCCTGCAGCCCAAGCCCAATCACATAGCTCGCATCCTGCTCCGCAGGCACCGAAATTCCGATATCGCGACAGGCTTCGCGAATGGCATGCGTAATCGTGGGCGTCGAGTCAACGACGGTTCCATCCCAGTCAAAAATAACCAGCTCAATCGGCTGGGTTAAAGCGTGCTGCGCAGGCTGCATAAAGACCGATCTATTGAGAGCTCATTCACCATCGCGTCAAAGGCGTCATCCAATTCCGCGTGAAGCTGCATTGTTTCATGCGTGAGGGGATGACTACACCGGAGCTGCCAGGCATGAAGAAACATCCTCCCCAGCAGCGCGCGTTTCTCTGATCCGAGTGCGATCAGAAGTTCCTTTTCTCGAACATGGTCGCCATATTTTGGATCACCGATGATCGGTAATCCCTGACTGGCCAGGTGGACTCTGAGCTGATGCGTTCTCCCCGTGACTGGCTCACAGACCACCAGTGACACATCCCCCATCACCGGATGCGCCACCGTCTGCAGACAGCGCACACGGGTCAGTGCAGTCTGACCCGTCGAATCCACGCGTACCCAGCGCTCTCCCTTGGCATTCACCCACTTCAGTAACGGGGCATCAATCTGCATCGCTCCTGGCGCACAACGGCCCCAGACCAACGCCAGGTAACGCTTACGCATCTCCCCTTCACGAAGCTGGCGATGAAATTCGGTCAGGGCCGAGCGGCGTTTGGCCAGCAACATCACGCCCGATGTCTCTCGATCAAGCCGATGTACCAGCTCGAGAAACATCGGCCGGGCCCGCTCCGATGGTGCGAGCGCTGCACCGGAGAGCGCCTCGCCCTGCTGCCGAAGCGCCTCAATGACTCCCAGCGAGACCCCGCTTCCGCCATGTACCGCAATCCCGAACGGCTTATCGATCGCCAGCATGACCTCGTCCGCAAAAACCGTCTTAATCTTTCGCGCGATCGTCTTGGCCATGGCGGGCGAAACACGACCCTGAGACTGACCGGTCGGCGTTGGAACGCCCCCATCGGTCAGTCGAACCGGCGGAATCCTGACCTGGTCATCGGGTTCGAGCCGGTAGTCATTTGCAACCCTGCCCTTATTCACCCGAACCTCGCCGGTACGGAGCATCTTATAGATGCGCGTCTTGGGCACGCCCTTTAGACGGGCCATTAGAAAATTGTCGATTCGCTGACCCGAGTGATCCGCATCGACCGTCCAATGCAGGACCGCCGGATTTACCACTCGACCATCCGTGACCGATTCCTCTGGTCCGGATTGCGCTGCAATTGGGTGGGTGACCGATTGGTTTTTGCTCGACTGTCTGACCTTGGTTGTCCGGATAGGTGATCCGGACATGGCCGCCTTCTTGGAGAGGCGGCCCGATCCTTTCTTGGCGGCAGACTTGGGGGACTTTGGGGACATCTGAACTTTCAAGGGTATACTCGGGCGGCGGAGATGAGTTCCGGCCGGCTTGTGTGCCCCGTTAAGCCTTTAGACCCAAGAGTTCAACATAAACCTTAGGTCTTCGCTTAAAGGAAGAAGCACTCAGCAGGTCGATGCCTCTGCCCCAGTTGCACTTGTTGCACTGGATTGTATTTGACCGAGGAGCGCAATGTCGCGAGGCCCGGCAAACGAGACACATGAACGCAACCAGATTGGTGTTTTAGCGTGACGAGATTTCTAGATTCTGATGGCCTTCGCGCCAGACTGACCCCCAGCGCACTGCGCTGGCGTGACGGTCTGTCAGCCGCGCTCGTCAGCGTCCCGACCTTTTCCAGCACCCAGCATAGTTCGTCCACCCCCCGTCCCATAAGGCTCGGGGGCCGCTCGTTCCTGCCCCGCCCCATTTCATTGCACGCTCCTATTTGCCGCTGACGCGGTTGTTGCGCCTGCACTGCAGGCAGATAGAAGGAGTTGTTGTATGAAACGCATGTTATTTAACGCGACCCATGCTGAAGAGCTACGGGTTGCGATTGTCGATGGCCAACGCCTGATCGACCTCGATATCGAGACCGCCGGACGAGAGCAACGCAAGAGCAATATCTATAAAGGGGTTGTCACCCGGATCGAGCCGAGCCTCGAGGCCTGCTTTGTGAACTATGGCGAGGACCGTCACGGTTTCCTCCCGTTCAAAGAAATCGCCCGCGAGTATTTCAAGCCAGGAGTGGACCCCGGCCGCGCCCGAATCCAGGACGCGATCACCGAGGGCACTGAGATGCTGGTTCAGGTGGAAAAAGAGGAGCGTGGTAACAAAGGCGCTGCACTGACCACCTTTATTTCGCTGGCCGGCCGCTACCTCGTACTGATGCCGAACAACCCTCGCGGAGGCGGCGTCTCCCGACGGATCGAGGGCGAAGACCGTCAGGAACTGCGGGAAACGATGGATCAGCTCGACGTCCCCACGGGTATGAGCCTGATTGCCCGTACGGCCGGTATTGGTCGCACCGCGGAAGAGCTCCAATGGGACCTGAACTACCTGCTCCAGCTCTGGACAGCGGTCGATGACGCTCGGAAACTGCAGCCCGGTGCCTACCTGATCTACCAAGAGTCAAGCCTGGTGATTCGCGCTATCCGCGACTATTTCCACCCGGACATTGGTGAGATCCTGATCGATACCGATGACATTTACGAGCAGGCACGTCAGTTCATGCTGCACGTGATGCCGGACATGGGAACGCGCGTCAAACGTTACAACGATGATGTGCCGTTGTTCTCGCGCTTCCAGATCGAACATCAGATTGAGACGGCCTACTCTCGTGTTGTGCCCCTGCCTTCGGGCGGCGCCATCGTGATTGACCATACCGAGGCACTGGTCGCCGTCGACGTGAACTCTGCCCGGTCAACCCGCGGATCAGACATTGAAGAAACCGCCTTTAGAACCAACCTAGAGGCCGCCGAAGAAGTCGGACGACAGCTTCGACTGCGCGACCTTGGTGGACTCATCGTGATCGACTTCATTGACATGGAGTCTGCGAAGAACCAGCGCGAAGTGGAACAGCGTCTGCGCGATGCCCTGCACTTCGATCGTGCCCGCGTTCAAATGGGCAAGATCTCTCGCTTTGGTTTAATGGAGTTATCGCGGCAGCGACTGCGTCCCGCCTTGAACGAAGGCTCGCACATCACCTGCCCGCGCTGTAACGGCACTGGCGTGATTCGCGATGTCGACTCAAGTGCACTTCACATCCTGCGCATTCTGCAAGAGGAGGCGATGAAAGAGGGAACCGCCGCCTTGCATGTCCAGGTCCCTGTCGAAGTAGCGACCTTCCTGCTCAACGAGAAACGAACAGACATCGCGAAGTTAGAGTTCCGACTGAAAGTCACCGTCGTACTCATCCCGAACAAATATCTCGAGACCCCGAACTACTCGATCGAGCGTCTCAAGCATGACGACCCACGACTTGAAGACAGTCGTGCAAGTTATGCCATGGCCGATGAACCCGCTACCGAAACCCCTTATCAACAGAAAAAGACCGAGCAGGTTGCTGCCAAACCACGACAAGAAGCCGTTGTGAAAGGCGTCACTCCCGCACAGCCGGCACCCGTCGTCGCGAAGCCCGCAGAACAAAAGGCTGCCGGAAAGGGGCTTCTTGCAACCATCATGGGCTGGTTCTCTGGCAGCAGTAGCCCCAAAGAATCTGAAAAGCCCGTGACTCGCAGCGCCGGGGATCGCGATGGCCGTCAACGTGGACGTGGTGGTCGCGGCGAGAGAGGTTCTCGTGAGGGCCGAGAGTCACGTGATGGCCGTGAGCGCTCAGGGCGCGAACCCAGAGAGTCAAAAGAAGCAAAAGAGCCTCGCGAACCAAAGAATCGACAAGAGAACAACCGCTCCGGTAATGGACGACGTGATGAACGAGACGCGACTCGCCCAGAGGGAGAACCACGTCAGGAACAGCGTCCTCGCGCAGAACGTGCAGACCGTAAGCCAAAACAAGAACGAGGAGATCGTTCAGCAGAACGACCTGCCGATCTTCAGGAGAACCAACCCGCAGTCCCGGCAGGCGATGTAGCCGGTTCGGCGGCCGAGGGTGCAGAGCAATCTGATCGCACGGGTCGTCGTCGCCGCCGCCGTGGTCGTGGTGGTCGTGGGCGCGAAGAAGGTCAAGACACACAACTATCCCTTGAGGCCTCTGCAGAAGAGACGATGGAATCGCCGAGCACGGCCTCTGAAACGTCAGCACCGCAGACCTCCGCGGTACCTGAACCGACACAAGCGCCTGTGACGGTCGCCGCTCCGGCTACCCCAATATCGGCTGCTCCGACACCTGCTGCCCCGACATGGGCTGCGCCAACACCAGTAGTCACCCCCGAACCCGTTGCGAGCGTTGCCACCATTACGCCTGCTACGCCGGCCCCAGTGTCGGTGCCGACACCGGCTCCAGCGCCGACGCCAGCGCCAGTTGTGGTCTCCGAGGACGCCTTAAAAGAAACCTTGGGCGCTGCCGGACTTCAGTGGGTACAGACAGATCCAGGGAAGGCGATGACCGAAGCCACTGCAGAGCCACCACCAAAGCTTGGCCGTGCGCCGCGCAAGCAGACGACGGCCACAACAGAAGAACCATTGGTGATGGTGGAGACGCGTCAGAACAACTCGTAACCGATCCATAATCGCGTATGAGCTACGGACAACGCATTTTCTCCATCGTCCCTGATTCAGCCGCGAGCCCACAACTCCGGGCGGCCAAGGTGGATGCCCTTGGCCCTGCCCCTACCGCTGGTCTCACCGACCAGCGGCATCGTCGATTAAGAGACCTTCGGATCTCGGTGATCGATCAGTGCAACTTTCGTTGCACCTACTGCATGCCCAAAGAAGTATTTGGTCGTGACTATCAGTTTCTTCCGAAATCGTCCTTGCTGACCTTTGATGAGATCGATACCCTTGCTCGGATTTTTGTCTCGCTCGGTGCCGAGAAACTTCGCATCACTGGCGGAGAGCCACTGTTACGAAAATCTCTTGAAGATCTCATCGGCCGATTAGCGGCACTCCAAACACCGTCAGGACAGCCCGTCGAGATTGCCATGACGACTAATGGTGTTTTGCTACGCGAAAAGGCTGCGCTGCTCAAAGATGCGGGGCTTCACCGGGTCACTGTAAGTCTTGATGCATTCAGCGACGATGTCTTTCGTCGGATGAACGACGCAGACTATCCCGTGAAGGACGTGCTCGCAGGGATCGACGCAGCAACCGCAGCAGGGCTCACTGTCAAGATCAATATGGTCGTCCAGCGTGGTGTCAACGACCAAGAAGTACTTCCAATGGCAGCCGCGTTCCGAGAGCGAGGCCTCACGCTGCGGTTTATCGAATACATGGATGTTGGGTCATCGAATGCCTGGCAGCTCGATCAGGTCGTCCCGGCCCGCGAGATCGTCGAGACTATCTCACGCCACTTCCCCCTGACCCTCATCGGACGTGAACTTCCAAGCGAGGTATCCGAGCAATGGCAGTACGCAGA
>JACCDW011744142.1_pt1 | contig 11375 bp, 14 predicted proteins | sample 7449781 | NCBI WGS metagenome assembly JACCDW01 (sample SAMN15323449, study PRJNA562643) | freshwater metagenome | isolation source: river surface water | place: USA:Blue River Watershed | collected 2017-08-18
CTCGGGATGTTCTTTTAACCATTCTTTTATTTCCAAACATCTTGTTTGCTCAGAATCCCATTGTCTACTCCACAAAAAATCTTTAGGCACATCAAACTCACCAAGTCTTTTTGTTACTCCGATGGGTTTTTTTATAATACCTTTTGAAGTGTAATATTCACCCAACTCTTCCAAATTTGCATATAATCTCCAATCGGAACTAACAACAATTTCGGCGTTGGTTTTTTCTAATATCTCGTTTAATACTTTTATTGCTTTGTTGTCAAAATTATCAAAACGAATTTCTACAGGTCGTTTTGTTTCATCTAACATACTTGCATCATACTCCGGAGTTTTGTTTTTAATCATAAACTCTCTTGCTTTTTTGTGGCGAGAACCCCAATTTCCACTGAGACATATTACGCCATCGTTATCTAGGAATATTATTTTCATAGTATAAATCTATTAATGTTGAATTTAAAATTTTAATGCAATCGTTTGCTTTATCTTTGGTTAATCCATTCATAAAATATGTTTTAACAAAATGTTCTCTTTGTCCATATAACATGTCAGAGTCGTCATCTAATATTATATAATTCTTTACTAACGCCTTTTCCGTGTGTTCGTTTTGAACATCAACTGACCAATTGATTCTTTGGAATTTACCTTTTTTATCTAACCACCAATCAATTTCACAACCTCTCGGCACTGTGTATCCAATTCTTTCACCGTCATTGTCAGTCCCTTTAGCATGAAAATTTGGGGTTGTGTCAATCACCTCACCGATAAACCCAACTCTATCTAAAATCTCTTGCAATTGTTCTTTTGTTCTACCTATTCTCCAAGTAGAACTCACCACAACTTTAGCGCCTGTCTCATCGATTATTCTGTTTAATTGTTTTACAGATTCTGGGTCGAACTCATAAAATGGGTAATTTGAAACAATGTCTTCCTTTTTGATTTCATTAAGTCTTCTAACGTACCAATCTTGGTGATTTAATACACCGTCAATATCTAAAAATATTACTTTCATTATTTAAAATAAATTTTGTTTGGAAAATTACCGAACACAAACTTCGTCACATCACATAACCACATTTGTAATTTATAATCCAATCCCATGTACTTCTCCAATCTATACCAAGCACCTTCACCTAGTTCAGGTCCTTCAAGTAATCCATCGTACATGTGATGAAGTGTTTCACACCCATTAAATGGTTCCGTTGATAATGTTAAATGAATTTCGTTATCCCCTTGAGTTAAAATTTCTAAGAAAGTATCTGCACCCATAACCATTTGTAGTTCCCATTTTTCACCTTCCCACTCCGGTAGGTCTACGAACCAACCTTGTTCATCCCTATAGAATTTGAAACTTCTCATTTATTGAATTTTTTAAATACACTTATAAAATCTTTTGAGTATTTCTTATAAAGAGTATCACTCCAAGAATGTAATTTACCCGTTGACATGTATGCTTGAATTTCATCATCTAATATTTTTTTATCATCCACGTAACCGGTCTTAATTAATTTATTTTTTAAATTCATTGAATCTTTTATAGGTAAATTGGCAATGTGATAATCCATCTCCACTTTATAATTGAGATTCGTATAATATAATCCGTGAGCGATTTCATGGTTAATAACTCCCGATTTTAATTTATCAACACCAATCAGATACCATGGATGCGATTTACCATTATTACGAAATTTAGATTCATTTTCACAATGTTCAATTATATTATTCATAATCGAATCGTACATGTTTATTGAAGATTCAAATTTTTTTCTGGCATCCATTAAGATATTAGAAGGGATATTATATCCCGACCAATCAATCGGATAAGTGAACGTATGTTTTTTATTGATATTTTTATAGAGTCTCATATACTCCTCAAGAGTAAATGATTTACCTCTTATTTCCGGAAAAGGTGATTCGTAAAATTCTTGATATCTACAAAATAACATTGACCTATCATAATTGTCTTTAATTACTACTGCGAAAATGTATGGTTTTATTTCAATTATTTGACCCTTAACCAATGAACTATTTAATATCATCCTTATGTATTTTTACAAATATAAGTATTTTTTTTGAGATAATCATTATATTTGTCTCATGAATATTTTCTTTTTAGATAGGGTATAACAGAACCACCAAAGGCAATGCCTGAGGAATATAAAACAGAATCGGTAATAGAATCGTATAGAAACTATTACCGAGGACCCAAATCAGTTTTTACTACTTGGAAAAAAGAGGTAAACCAAAATGGTTTTAAAACATCTGCTCTGTGTGTTGTTTATTGTCGTCCCATTCATTGTCATCCAATGAATCGTTAACAATAATTTCGTCGTCCATAATTTCTTGGGGGGATTTCATGGCGATAAATATTTCATTTTAGATAAAATATTCGCTCTTCCAAAATTGGTACCATTTTCTTTTTCGAACAGGTTTACATTCAGAAAATGGGTTGTCACCAAAAGATACTCTATTGAGATATTTTGATGTGAGCATATTGAAAAATATCTCATGATACTTGTTATCAATTGTATTGAAGTCTGCGGTTATGTCAATCGACAATTGTTTTGGTCCGTCTTCAGTATTGATGGTGAGAGTTTCGTTTAGTTTAACCATTGTAGTGGTTTTAACATTCGCGAATCCACCGGCATAAAAAATGATATCTCTATCGTTGGGGTTGTTAGGGTTTATTTCAGTCATGGTTATGATTTAAAATATTTCTTCAAATATACCTAAAATTTCTGCAACGCAAAACAAAACCGCTGCTGTTGGTAGATTTAAGAAGAAGATATAATAACATCCGACAATTCTTAATCCTGATTTTATGATGCTGAGTCTAAAGTGTGAGTTTGATTTGGATTCTTTTGGTTGCATAGTATTATTATTAATATAACAAATATACGAAATATTTTTAAGATTAAGAAAAAAACAAAGAGATTATTTGTCTATAAAATCATATTTTTCTTTTACCCATTTAGTGTCTACGAATTTTGAGACTCTTTTGTTGAGTATGTCGACCGCACCACTGAAACTCTTGTCTACGGCAGTATTGGCCTTACCAAACGATGTAATCAGATTACCGTTCTTATATTCAAGATTAATACGGGTCCTTTTATTTTTCATTGATATGTAAAGAAATATTATCGCTCTGTTGAATTGTTTGCTCATACAATTTTTCATAACGAATCCTTCGGTAAAGAAGTCTTCCTGTGTCTTCAAAATCTTAACAGTAAATTTTTCTTGTCCAATAATAATATCCTCTTCAATTGTGTCTATTAAATCTTTAGAAAATGAATATCTAATTTTATATCCTTTTTTAAAATGATTCTTTAAATTCTCCCATTTGTTTAATAGTAATTCAACATCATTAAATGTTGTTGGGTTAAACTTTAATTTGAGTCCTTTTTCTTCTAAGAATTCTCTAAGTGTTAATAGTTTAATCACAATATCAATTAAACTATCAATATGTACCGCTTGGTTTTTAGACCAATCATTAACCAACTTAACCATACAATTCTTTTCCGCATCGTTTTTTAACGTATGATATTTCTTTTTGGTGTCAACACCCTGTGAAGTCATGTCAACCCAATCCATACGTCTCAAGTAATCAACGTATCCTTCACCAAATAATTTACAAACGTAACTAATTGTGTGAATATTCATATCTAATTCGGTTCTCTTATTTATTTCACCAATTAGATATTTTGATTTGATTCCATATGAATCCAAAACCGCAGGTAAAAATTTATTTTCGTTATCTTTTAACCATTTTGGTTTCGGGTATTCTTGTTGGATAGTATGATAAACAGAATCGTGGGCTTTAATTTTTTTCTTAGATAAATGAAAATCAACAAACAAATCAAACATTGGGTTGATTACATATTTTGAACCGTATTCTTTTTTTTGAATAAAATCAGATTGAATATGTGGTTTTAATTTACTTATTAAAATATTAACCATCTTATCAATTGATTTGGAATATCTAACACCCCAATACCCTCTTCTCTTCTCACCTCTATAGATTGAATTCTCTATTAAGTTATATATGGAATTAAAGTTGTTCTTCTTTTTAATGTTTCTACTCCTAGAAGTGGAACTATCACCAATTGAATAATTAGATAACTGATAATAAGTTTGAATATCACCATTTTTTAAATTGATGGTGAATCCATGGTGTATACATAATTGAGTTTTTGTACCGTATTTTAAATAATCAAAAGTAAAATCAGATATGAAATGAATTAAATGGTCATATTCATATAATTGAACTTCACATATTGAAGTCGTGTTACTGGTTTTAAATTTTTTATTTTGATAATGTCTTAACAATAAATCCATGTATAAATTATACACAAATTTATCACTAATGAAAAGTTTAAAACTCGATACCGTTAATTACGTTGTCGAACAATATTTCTACATCGCTTCTATTGTCTTCTTGTTTAACCTCTTTACCATTTATTTTGACTCTAACCTTTTTGATGTCTATATGATTCAATAATCTTTGATTAGCAAATTTCCTAACTCTTTCTTTTAGTATTTTCAAAGGTTGTTCAAAATGTTCTGGTGGTACTTTGTTACAAAAATGTCTCTCTTGTAAGCACTCACCCGTTTTTTTATTAAATTCACATGTGACCCTGTCTGAACCCCCACCTGTCCTGAGTGAGATGATTATTGAAGATTCTTTATTCGCATATGTTGCAACACAATGATGCATAAATGAACCCTCTTCAGAATACTCCTCTTCTCGTTTTAAAATTTGTGGTTTAAATACGTAAGACTCATAGTCTTTATGAAGATACTTTATCTCTTCCTCGACTAGCCTAACCATTCTATTATCAAATTGATATTCAATTGTCCAAGCCTTTTTAATTAACCTAACCATTTTTGAAAGTTCAAGATGTTCAATATGAAAATCATCATATGTTGTTGCCCTCATTTTAAGGTTAGGGTCGTACTCTCTTAGTTTATCAATCATTTCAAAATGGTCTTTAAATAATGTGTATAGATTATTCAACGGTGCCCATGTGTTTGGGTTTTTTTCATTAACACTGTTAATGATTTTAATGATATTTTCTTTTTCAAAATTTTCAATGAAAAGCCAATTGTTCTTAACACCCCTTTGTTCCATTGGTGCAGTACCATAATAAGTTGCGTTTTTATTTTTAAAAATATTAAATACGCTCGAGGGTAAAGACCCAATATACTTTGGAAAATCTTTTCCAAATAAACTACAAAAAGCAGAAAGTTCTTGAAGATTAATATCAGAATTTTCGTGCATAATTTTGTTGGTTAATTTTGAATTAATACCAAAACTATCTAAAATTGATTGAATTAGTTTTCTATCATTTTTCTTTAGGAATTTTTCAGTTGGGTAATATCTCTTAATTAAGTTTATATAATCATTGGGTACCTTTATTTTTTTCTTTTCAACAAAGAAATCAATAAACACCTTTAAGAACTTATTTTTAGATTCAACGTCACCTAAATTGATTGGGATGTTAGGTATGTACTCAGAAAGTACCTTTAGAATTTCACCGTCATTAAATACACCGTCAAATTCATTAAATATGTTATCGTTCTTTCCCGTTTTTGGGATTGAGGTTCTTTTATTAAAAAAGTGATGAGATGTTAAAAGAACTTCCAATGAACCAAATGAATTTTTTCTAAAACGCTTTGTTTTCGTTCTTGAGGTATTATTTATATCACCAATAATAAAATTACCTTTATCGAGGTCGATTGATAAAGTTTCAACTTTGGATGTCTTTCTAAAATACTTCCAATTAAAATTTCTCCATCTTCTTTGTTTATATGACCTCACATATAATTTCCCATTTTCTAAGTGCACCGTTCTCTCGTAAGTGTACAACTCTATCGACGCAAATGGGTTTATGTAATGTTTTTTAATATGTCTATTTTTGGTTGTGTAAAAAGGTTGTTCAGTTAATTTTTGAAATGAGACATACTCTTTTTCACCATCGTTATAAAAATACTTTGTTTTAGCCCCCTTTGTGGGTTTTGGTTCAAGTTTAATGGTTTCAAATTTTTTGTTTTTGATGAGTGGTTTTATTTCGAAAGAATTATCATTGGTCACACCAAAATCGGTATCGGAAAATAAATCATCAAGAACATCCAAATTGTTTTCTTCGTCGTCTATTTTAATGGGCTTAGGTACATCTAAACCAGAATATTTTTCAGAATCAAAAAGACAATTGTCCCTTATCAGGTCGATAATCGCGAAGTTGTATTTTTGTTTAATAAGTTCCATGTTATAACTTTTTCACAAACATACCGATTTTTTTAAGAATATCCATATTTATTTTTATAAAAATATCAAAATGGCAGCAGGAAAAGCTAAATCTTCGAGTAACTCAATGAAAGTGAATTTCGGTAAGAAAAAAACCGGTAAACACACTAAATCAATCAATAAACACGATAACAAAGAAAAAAATTATCGTGGACAAGGTAGGGGTCGTTAATTAAACCCCTTGAAATAATTGTAATAGGTAATAGGATAACTTGTATCCTGTGAAAGCACCTAGTGCCGATGGTATTGGGAATACTATTAATTTACCCAAATCTGTAACATACTTAGGTCTATTAACTATACGACCCATGTAATAATAGTATATAATGTAACCCAAGAAAACAGCAATGTCTGTTCTTGTTGCAATAAAAACAACAAGTGTTGCTCCGATAAAACCGAAAGTAAAGTTGTCTCTAATTCCTTCCCAAATTTCATAAGTTGTCGCATCTTTATATTCCTTTACAATTTTTCGTAACTTAACTTGTTGTTTTCTAACGTTATCCGTCATTAATTTATTTTTAATTCAATTTTAGTTTTTGTACCATCAGGTTGTGAATATACACCGTAAATCGGTTTCAACATATATTGCATATTTGTTAATTTTCTAACGTACTTGTTTCCAAAACCTGGTTTTAAATATGCAATAGTTAAATGTGGATGATAATCCGGGAAGTCACTGGTAAATGGGAAATTTTTTAAGTCACCATTTACTTTATGTAAGTTAGGTCCATTAACATCAAATTTTAAAACATCGTATTTTTGATTTTCAAAAAGTGATGGATTGTGTACTCTACAGGTATTAAAGGTGTGACTATTAATCACACCTTTAACATCGTCTAAAGTAACATTATCGTGTAAACCATATAGTAAAGTCGTATGTGGTTCATTTTCTAATCCGAATGAACTATCATCATCTTCAGTATATAAATGATTCGGGTCTATTAATTTATGGATATATTGAATTTCAGGGAAATTAAAATAAACCATCACACAACCATAATCATATGTTTGGTTTTGAGATTCGTTAATTAAATTCATCAATTTCATATTTTTATTTATCTGAATTTATATTTCCTTGGATTGACCATGTGAAATCTAATTTAACATCATTTTTAAATAATGATGTATCCATCATATCAATATATTGATTAGTTGTATATCCATTCTTACCGCTCATGGTTGACAATGCGTGACACGACATACAATTGGTTTGCATTCCGTACACAAAATCGGGTCTAAATTTATTTGGTAGACTAAAAACTTTAGGTCCAAATCCACCTTCTAAGTAAGGATTAAACACAATGATTGGTCTCGTGTTTTTATCTGAACCTCCTGTAACGGGTTGATTTGGCCAAACCATAGAGTATGCGGTACTAACAGCATAATGTGATGCGGCACCTTTTAATTCTTTTGGTCTCAAACCAGCTTCAAATTTAGAACTTGGTGAAGGTGGGTTAAATGGGTCGGGACACCAAAAATATGTTTGCCACGTCCAATTTTTAAATTCTTTAGTGGTAACATGCATCGCAACTAAAAGAACATAATCCCCTTCAATAAATTGTCTACTTGGAGTGGTTCCAACGTCTTGGTGGTTGTTCAAATAATCTGCACCAATTCTATCAATTTTATAACTAATAAAATCACTTACGTTACAAGTTGCCGCATCAATTTGTTCTTTTGTTGGGTTTGATGTTGTGACAGGAACTAACTTCTTATCAGGTTCTTGTTTATTATTAATATCGACATATACCCATTCTTGCCATTGAGTGTATTTGTATGCCTTAGCCGGATTTGGTGAAACCCAAACCGGTACCCTAATCAAACCATCCTTATTAGGAACACCAGCATAATATGTAGGTTTAGTGGTTATTGATGTGTTAGGAAATTCAGGTACACTTCCGATACCATCTTTAACAGAATATTTGTTTAAAGACGATTGATTAAATAACATATTTGATGTTACAAAATGTGCTGCCGATGGGTCGTATGATACTGTTTCCAAGACAACAAAATTTGTATCAATAGGTTTATTTTCTGATGAGAATAACTGACCATGAATAAATTGTTTTGGTACACTCAACATGGTTCTATTTGTTTTCTCAACGTCTGATGATACTTGTCCATTTGCAGACATTGCTGATAATTCTTGAACACCCATCCACGTTTCAAAAACTAATAATGTTTGACCATTATATTTTTGTTCTGTCGGTTGAGTTAATCCGGCCCAAATACCCCAAGCGTGTTTAACGATACTTGTGGTATCTTGTTTTTCCAACCATCCATAAATCTTAGTTGAATCTTCAGGGAAATTGAAACCACTAATATTTAAATCTTGTGGAAATTTCACAGGTTCAATTGTTTCGCTCTTGTCTGAGCAGGAATGGATAATAAAAACCATACCTAAAATTAATAATAGAGTTTTAATAATTTTCATTTTTTTTTATTTATTTGTTTTATTTTCAATAAGTATCATTTGATTTATTTGATTGATGATGTCGACACTCTCTCGTCTATGTGAATATACAACCTCCCAAATTGTTCTCTTTTTATCATTCGGATGTAATCTTGAGTGTGCCCATCTTTTGGCCCTTTTAAAATCCTTCAAGGACCAAGTTAATGGTTCACTTATGTTAGGTGAAAATAGTCTCCTTATTTTTACTATCAATAATTTAATGGAATTTTTCATATATAAAGATTAATCTTTAGGGGTATACCCAATCACTAATTGTAAATTAAACCAACCTAAGATGAGTTCATAATCACCATTTAACCACTTATCATATGTTACTTTAATGTATGGTAAAATATAAGATTGGTACAGAACTTTGTCAAGACTTATTTTCATAATTTAGTTTGTTATTAGGTTTTTATTTTTGAGTGTTATTCATTTAAATCGAGTCTCTTTAAGATATCACTAATACGTAAAAACATTTCAATTGCAACCGGTGCGGACAATAATGATATTAGAAAATTATTCACATATGAGTATACAGTCACCACACCACCTATTGTAATATTTTTTGTAGTGGTCACTAAGACTATAATAGACACTAAAAGAAAAACAAACCTAATTGAGTTTACTAAGAACCAATTTTTACCTTGTACTGTTGATTCAAAAATCTCAATCCTTCTCCTTCTCTTAAAAAACGATTCAGAACTTTCATATCCCCTTTCAATTGATTTTAATTTTGTTTCATAATGATTATTCCTTAACGTGATACCTTGTCTTATTTTTTTGTAGAGTATAAAAACAGCACCCACAATAAAAAGAATTGCAAAACTAACTAACAACCCAACTTTTTGATTTTCAGAAAAAATAAAAATGAGAGAACCTATTATTGTCACAATTGTTGCAATATAATAATGTACATAACCTTCCAGCACACCAACTATATCATGAGCCATATCGGTTCTTGCTATTTTAATAGAAACATCGTCATCACTTTTCTTTATGAATTTTAATGCAATATCATTATAAATCGTTGTATATACTTTAGTATCATAAACCATCCGCTTATAGTTGAAAAAATTAGATAAAAAATAAGAGATACCTAAAAATATCATCCAAAACCAATTATTACTAATCAAACCATCAATACTTTTTCCAAGTAAAAACGGGATTGATAAAGTAGATAATTCAGTAAGTAACATAAACAAATATATCCATAATAGTTGATATCTATATTGTTTGAATACAACGACAATCTTATTCATAGTTTAATTACTTAGTGGTGCTTTAATTGTTGGGTGTGATTGGTAACTTTCCACCCAAAAATTTTCTGGGTTTAAATGACCGAACAATGATGTTGACTCAGATAATGATTTGTAAAATTCATCAGTTTTACCGTGAATCAATTTAGGTAATGGATATGGTTCTCTTGTATATTTTGGAATCTTATGTAATTCATAATACTCACTTAATCCTCCACCGAATGGCATTAATTCTTCAATAGCATTGTGATAATTTTCATATCCCATAGACTCTTTCAACATTTCACTTCTTTCTTCAGGTGTATATTTTCTTCCAATCTGTTCTTTTGCTTGTTCAATGTGATTCAAATATAAATGTGTGTCCCCTAAGTTACCAATTAACTCATCAGGAACCATATTAACCGTCTTGGCAATGATTTCAAGTAATAAACCGTAAGATGCGATGTTGAATGGTAAACCTAAAAATGTATCTACTGAACGTTGATTCCACATTAAAGAGATTGCTCGCTGTGGTAATGATTTAGGATAGAACGATGTTCCTATATGTTTTAATTCTAATGGTGTTCCATTTATTTCTATATTCAACCCTGATTTAGTATATTGTTCCCATTTCTCTTCCATACTCAACTCTCTTGTATAAACTTGAAACCCATAATGACAAGGTGGAAGTACCATTTGGTCTAATTCACCTACATTCCAAGCATTAACCATTAATCGTCTTGAATCTGAATTTGTTTTAAGGTCGTTGATTAGATTTGCGATTTGGTCTATACCCTTTTTAAAATTTATTTTATCTTGACTTCCATCACTTTCTAAACCAATATGTAATGAAAATTCACCACCCCAATTTCTCCATTGTGCTCCATAAATCGGTCCTAATTCACCCCACTTCTTAGCAAACTCATCGTCGGTTTTGATTTTGTTAATGAATTGTTCTTGAGTAAACATACTCAACGTCCCATCTCCATTGTCTCTCATCCATTTGTTCCATTCGGAAGAATTTGCAGATGTGTATTTACAATAATTCTTATAAGCGTCACCATCCCAAATATGACAACCATTGTCAACAAGGAACTTGATGTTTGTACTACCTTGTAAAAACCATAGTAACTCTGTCACCATTGTTTTCCAAGCCATTTTCTTGGTTGTAAGTAAAGGGAAACCTTCACTCATTTTGTGACGGATTTGTCTACCGAATACTGAAATAGTTCCAGTTCCTGTCCTGTCTTTCTTTTCAACCCCATTATCAAGTATGTCTTGAAGTAAGGTGGTGTATTGTTTATCAATGTTATTCATTATTCAAATGTTTGTATTTTAGCATCAACCTCTTTCAATTCTGACCATGTTCCGAGATATGTTA
>JACCDW010266611.1_pt1 | contig 11371 bp, 13 predicted proteins | sample 7449781 | NCBI WGS metagenome assembly JACCDW01 (sample SAMN15323449, study PRJNA562643) | freshwater metagenome | isolation source: river surface water | place: USA:Blue River Watershed | collected 2017-08-18
ACTCCAACGATGAAGGGGAAATTCTTCTCGTCGCATCAGATCGAATCTCTGCCTTTGATTGGGTTCTACCTTCAACAATCCCCAATAAAGGCGCGATTTTGACCCAGTTATCGCTCTTCTGGTTTGAGCTCCTGGCAGATATTGTCCCCAACCACATCATTAGTGAGGATGTTCCTGGATCTGTGAGCGATCGCGCTGTGATTGTGCAACCCCTTGAGATGTTTCCGATCGAATGTGTTGCTCGTGGATATCTCACAGGAAGCGGACTGGTTGAGTATCGCGAGAGCTCTTCAATCTGCGGCAATGACCTTCCAGCAGGGCTACTCGATGGCTCACAACTTCCCTCATGTATTTTCACACCAGCGACCAAAGCTGAAGTGGGAGATCACGATATCAATATTAATTTCGACAGCGCTGTGAGAATTGTAGGTAGAGATATTGCAGAAGACCTTCGTGATATCACACTCAAGCTCTATGACACTGCAGCAGAATATGCAGCAAGTCGCGGAATCATCCTTGCAGATACGAAATTTGAATTCGGTGCAAACTCAGAAGGCACTATCACTTGGGGAGATGAGGCGCTGACTCCTGATTCTTCTCGCTTTTGGGAAGCATCCATGTGGAACCCAGGTGCTACGCAGCCATCATTTGATAAGCAATTTGTTCGCGATTGGTTGAGTTCTAGCGGGTGGGACAAGAAGTCTCCACCACCTGAACTCCCACAAGAAATTATCGAGAAAACGGCAGCTCGATATGAAGAAGCATTTGAACGCATTACTGGAAATAAGTTTTAACCAAGCAAAGGAGAATGAAATGGCAATAATCGTGGTGGATGTTATGTTAAAGCCCGAGATACTCGACCCACAGGGCAAGGCTGTTGCATCAGCTCTTCCTCGTTTGGGGTTCACCTTTGCAACTGATGTGAGACAAGGAAAGCGATTTGAGATCTCAGTCGATGGTGAGCCCACAGCTGCTCAATTAGCTGAGGTGGAAGCTGCCGCTGAGAAGTTGCTCTCTAACCCCGTGATTGAAAATTTCACCGTTCGAGTGGAGAAGTAATTAGATATGAAAATCGGTGTAGTTACATTTCCAGGCACTCTCGATGATCGAGATGCTGCTCGTGCTGTGCGCTATGCAGGCGGTGAAGCCGTAGCCCTCTGGCACGATGATGCAGATCTCAAGAGCGTCGATGCCGTCATCCTCCCAGGAGGCTTCTCTTATGGGGATTATCTGCGGTGTGGGGCAATCTCACGCTTTTCTCCTGTGATGGAGCCGCTCATAGCAGCAGCTAATGCAGGCATGCCGCTACTTGGAATCTGTAATGGATTTCAGGTTCTAGCAGAGGCCCACCTATTGCCAGGAGCTCTCACTCGTAATCAGCACCTTCACTTCCTCTGCCTTGATCAAAAGATTTCTATTGAGAATAATGCAACAGCTTGGACCAACTCTTTCTCAACTGGTCAGGAGATTGTGATTCCTCTTAAAAATGGTGAGGGTTCATACCAGTGTGACGATGAGACTCTCAAAATGCTTGAAGGAGAAGGTCGAATCATCGCCCGTTATATGGGAGAAAACCCAAATGGATCACGCAATCTCATCGCTGGAATCACTAATGAACGAGGCAACATCGTCGGCTTGATGCCACATCCAGAACACGCAATTGATGAACTGACTGGCCCCACCGCCGATGGACTTGGCTTCTTCACCTCCGTTATTTCAGCAATGGCATCGGGAGGAATTAAGTAATGTCACTCGATACAGTTGCAAAAGCAGTAGCAAATCCAGACTCACCACAACCATTTGCAGAGCTCGGTCTAAAGCCAGATGAATATGCTCGCATCAAAGAGATCCTGGGTCGTCGTCCAACTTCTTCAGAGTTAGCTATGTATTCAGTGATGTGGTCAGAGCACTGCTCTTATAAATCTTCAAAAGTTCACCTTAAACAATTTGGCGAAAAAGCAGTTAAAACAGATGCGCTACTCGTTGGAATTGGCGAGAATGCCGGTGTTGTTGATGTTGGGCAGGGCTATGCCGTCACATTCAAGATTGAATCTCATAACCACCCATCCTTTATTGAGCCTTATCAAGGCGCTGCAACAGGTGTGGGAGGAATTGTTCGCGACATTCTCACAATGGGCGCTCGTCCAATTGCGGTAATGGATCCACTTCGTTTTGGTCCTGCCGATGCTCCAGATACTCGTCGAGTTCTTCCTGGTGTGATCGCAGGAGTTGGTGGATATGGAAACTGTTTAGGCCTACCCAATATTGGTGGAGAAGTTGTCTTCGATGAGACTTATCTTGGAAATCCACTGGTGAATGCTCTCTGCGTGGGAGTCATGAAACATAGCGATATCAAGCTCGCAAAGGCTGCTGGAGCCGGAAATCTTGTTGTGCTCTATGGAGCAAAGACAGGTGGCGATGGCATCGGCGGAGTATCTGTCCTTGCATCCGAAACTTTTGAGTCTAAAGGACCTGCAAAGCGACCTGCCGTTCAAGTGGGAGATCCATTTGTGGAGAAAGTTCTTATTGAATGCTCTCTTGAGATATTTGCAGAAGATCTCGTTGTTGGTATTCAAGATCTTGGTGGAGCAGGACTTTCCTGTGCAACTTCAGAGTTAGCATCGGGTGGCTCTGGGGGCATGAAGGTGCAGTTGGATAAAGTCCCACTACGCGATCCATCACTTTCGCCAGAAGAAATTTTGATGTCTGAATCACAGGAGCGTATGTGTGCGATTGTTGAACCATCAAAGATTGATCGTTTCTTGGAAATTTGCAAGAAGTGGGATGTGACTTCAACAGTTATTGGCGAAGTGACAGATGGGACACATTTAGAAATCACTTTCAACGGAGAGTTGATTGTTGATGTTCCACCCCGCACAGTTGCTCACGATGGACCTGTCTATAACCGTCCATTGGCAAAACCTGAATATATCGAGCGTGTTGCGGGAGAAGTAATTAATCCACCGCTTCCATCAACTGCTGAAGAAATCAAGAAGACAATATTGACCCTTGCATCAACTCCAAACTTGGCGGACAAATCATGGGTCACAGATCAGTATGATCGTTATGTTCAAGGAAATACCATTCAGGCACAACCTGATGATTCAGGAATGGTGCGAATTGATGAGAAGACTCATTTGGGTGTTGCAGTGGCAACAGATGCAAATGCCAACTGGTCTTATCTCAATCCCTATGAGGGAGCAAAGCTTGCACTTGCCGAAGCTGCACGCAACATTGCAACAGCAGGAGCAACTCCGCTTGCTGTGACAAACTGCTTGAACTTTGGTTCTCCTGAAGATCCTGGTGTGATGTGGCAATTTGCTGAATCTGTGCGTGGTCTTGCAGATGGGTGTCTTGAGATGGGACTTCCTGTCACAGGTGGCAATGTCTCTTTCTACAACCAGACTGGATCCGTTGCGATTCTTCCAACTCCAGTAATTGGAGTTCTTGGTGTCATCGAAGATGTTCGCAAGAGAACTCCAATGTCCTTTAATGAGGCGGGTTTGGAGCTCTTTCTCTTAGGTGAGACCGATGAGAATTTCTCAGGAAGTGAATGGGCATATCTCCATGGAATGCGTGGAGGCGTAGCTCCAACGGCTGATCTGGCTCGAGAGATGCGCCTGATTGACCTTCTTGTGACAGCAAACAAGAACCAAATATTCCAAGCAGCACATGACCTTAGCCAAGGTGGACTGACCTCAACAATTGTTGAGATGGTCCTTCGCTATGGGGTGGGAGCCACACTCACACTCGATAATCCTGGAGTCGCACTTGTGAGTGAAACTCCTGGACGAGTTCTTGTTGCAATCAAGGGCGCAGATGTTTCAACTCTTGAGTCACTTGCTACCTCACACTCCATCGCCTTGAGCAAAATCGGCGCAACAGGAGGAGATGCACTTGCAGTAAATGGTGCGACGATTTCTCTCTCTGAACTTCGTAGCGCTCACACCGAGACCTTTAAGAAGTTATTCGGTTAAGAAATGCGCGATCCATTGATTCTTCAAGAAGTGAAAGAAAGTTTGGCACTTCTTGTAGAAAAATATCCTGGAAGAGCGGTAGAGGTGAGAATTCCTCCCTATGCTGCCGTGCAGTGTGGCGATGGACCAAAACACACTCGTGGCACTCCTCCCAATGTGATTGAAATGGATGCAGATACTTGGCTGAAGTTAGTCAGTGGTGAGCTTTCTTGGGCAGATGCATTTAGCGATGGATTAATTGCAGCTTCTGGAGTTCGTGCAGATTTAAGTCATCTTCTACCGCTGAGGAGTAATTCATGACCCGCAGAGCAGATGGAAACCTCAACCACAATCTTCTCGATGAAGATAAAGGACCACAAGATGCATGTGGAGTCTTTGGAGTTTATGCACCCAGTGAAGAGGTTGCAAAGCTAACTTTCTATGGTCTCTATGCTCTACAACATCGTGGACAAGAGTCAGCGGGCATTGCAACTAGTGATGGAGAGAGAATCCTCATCTTTAAAGATATGGGTCTTGTCTCTCAAGTCTTTACAGAAAGCGACCTCGCCTCATTAGTGGGGGATATCGCAATTGGGCATTGCCGCTATAGCACCACTGGATCAAGCACTTGGGTCAATGCTCAGCCCACACTCCGCCCCACCAAATACGGCACCATTGCCCTTGGTCACAACGGAAACCTCACCAACACAGGCGAACTCTTTGATCTTGTGCGCGAGCTTGAGAAAGATCCACCAAAGCTAGGTCGCGGAGCAACAACGGATACTGAAATTATGACCGCACTGATTGGTCTACAAGATCACGAAACTATTGAAGAAAATATCGTCGCAGTACTTCCCATGCTGCAAGGAGCCTTCTCTCTCGTCATTATGGATGAGACGACTCTCTATGCAGCTCGAGATCTCAATGGCGTGAGACCACTTGTCTTGGGAGAACTTGAGAAGGGATGGGTTGTTGCCTCTGAAACTGCAGCCCTAGATATCGTGGGCGCAACATTTGTGCGAGAGATTGAGCCTGGTGAATTTATCGCTATCGATGAAGATGGCGTGCGATCACAGATGTGGGGAACTCCAAATCCTAAAGGCTGCATCTTTGAGTATGTCTATCTTGCTCGCCCTGACACCACGATTGCAGGTCAAGGTATACATGCAGTCAGAGGAAAGATTGGTCGACAACTTGCAGTTGAAGCTCCAGTAAATGCAGATTTAGTTATTCCGGTCCCTGAATCAGGCACACCCGCTGCAATTGGTTTTGCAAAAGAATCTGGAATTCCTTATGGACTTGGCTTGGTAAAGAACTCCTATGTGGGAAGAACATTTATTCAACCTTCGCAAACAATTCGTCAATTAGGTATCCGTCTGAAGCTCAACCCTTTGAGAGAGATTATTGAAGGCAAACGGATTGTGGTTGTCGATGATTCAATCGTGCGCGGCAATACACAGAGAGCTATTGTGAAAATGTTGCGCGAGGCTGGAGCACTTGAAATCCATGTCCGCATCTCATCTCCTCCCGTGAAATGGCCTTGCTTTTACGGAATTGATTTTGCAACACGCGCCGAACTCATTGGTGCTGAGATGAGCGTTGAGGAGATTCGCCAATCTATTGGCGCCGATTCATTGGCATTTGTCTCTGAAGAGGGGCTGATTGCAGCTACCAAGATTGCAGAAGATAAACTCTGCACAGCGTGCTTCTCAGGAAAGTATCCAATCCCTGTTCCACAGGATCTCTCCGAAGGTAAGCATCGACTAGAGATTATTGAGGTTGAGAAGTAATGGCTACATATAAGGATTCAGGCGTTGATATTGATGCAGGAGATCGCGCTGTTGAACTCATGAAGGCATCTGTTGCCAGAGCATCTCGCCCTGAGGTGATGGGCGGAATCGGTGGATTTGCAGGGCTCTTTGATGCTTCAGCGCTGAAAGATATGAAGAGGCCACTTCTTGCCACATCTACTGATGGAGTGGGAACAAAGACTGAGATTGCACGCCAGATGGGTATCTATGACACTATCGGTGAAGATCTTGTGGCGATGGTTGTTGATGATCTTGTTGTCACAGGTGCTGAACCACTCTTTATGACAGATTACATCGCAGTGGGAAAGGTAATTCCTGAACGGATTGCAGCCATTGTGAGCGGAATTGCACGAGGCTGTATTAAAGCTGGCACTGCTCTCGTGGGCGGTGAAACTGCAGAACATCCAGGGCTACTTGCCGAAGATGAGTTTGATATTGCAGGCGCTGCAACAGGAGTAGTTGATGCTCATCTCCAACTCGGTTCGCATCGAGTCAAAGAGGGAGACCTCATCATCGCGATGCCTGCAAGTGGCATACACGCAAATGGCTTCTCACTCGTGCGCCACATTCTTGCAGCGCAAGAGTTGGATTTAACGAAGAACTATGACTTTGAAAAAACTCTGGGAGAAGTTCTGCTCACTCCAACTGAGATTTATTCACTTGATTGCTTAGCACTTATCAAAGCTCAGCAAGAAAATATCCGAACATTTAGCCACATCACAGGTGGTGGACTTGCAGATAACACTGCGCGAGTAATACCTGAAGGATTAACTGCAATTTATGATCGTTCTACCTGGGCGCTACCTGCCGAGATGAAGTTCTTGGCTGGTGTGGCAGGGGTTCCTCAAGAGGATATGGAGCGGACTTGGAATTGCGGAATTGGAATGAGCGCAATCGTCGATGCCAGCGTGGGGGATTTGATTATCCGTTCCCTTGCTGCGCGTGGAATGAAGGCATGGGTTGCAGGCCACATCGCAAATAGCGGAAATCAGGGCTCTCCTCGCTCATACTTAGCATCTGAATATAAGAACAACTGAGGTAATCATGGCAAGTAAGTCAAAGCAGGCACGAGCAGCTCAAAATAAGAAGGAACAAAGGCTTGGGATTTATCTCACCGCTATTCCTGTCGTTGCATTTGTTGTGAAGATGATCGTCGCAAATAACATCATCCCAATAGTCAACTTTGGAGGCTTTCTTCAAGGCGGAGGCTGGCTTGGCGCAGATGGTGAGAATTACCTCAATGCCACAGGTGGTCTGATCACAAATGGCTTTAGCTCGAAGGAGCATCTCCTTACCTACTGGCCAGCGGGTTACCCAATTCTTATTTGGATTCTTTCGAAGATCTCTCTGGCTCATGTGCTCTGGATTCTCTCCATCGTTCAAACTGCCTTCTATGCATATGCCAGCTATTACTTCACCAAACAGCTTGCTACAACAAAAATCAAGAAGTATGTCTTTGCAATTGCAATGATTCTTGCCATCAACCCAACACTTTCACTGAGCTCACTTGCTGTGGGATATGAAAGTCCTATTGCAGCCTGCATGTTGATGGTCGTGGGACTGATCCTTAAAGCGCAACAATCTCCCATGGATCCTCGCTTTTGGGTTCGAGTATTTGCAGTCGGTGCATTCTTTGCACTAGCGGCCTTTATGCAACCTCGATGGCTTCTCACCACATTCCTTGTTGCAGTCATTTGGGCACTTGCTCAAAGCAGCCGTAAGCACCAGGCACTCATTGTTGCCATTGTTGTCGGTGTGATGGCACTTGCTCCTGCAACTCTTATTCTTCGAAATCAGAGCGCAGGGAAAGGTTCTGTTATCTCCACCAACCTAGGTGTGACAATGCGCATCGGTGCAGGTGATGAAACAACAGGTGGATATGCTCGTAAAGGTCCTGAAGTTCCATGCGAACCTATAGCACCAGCAACTACTGTCTCTGATAACGATCTCGTGAAGTGTGTGATCAAGTGGTATGCCAGCAATCCAGTCAAGGCAGTCAAACTCTTTATCAATAAGGGATTCTTCTACTGGTCACCATGGTCTGGTCCTATCGTTGAAGGAACTATGGCTCGCAATCCATGGCTCAAGATTGATCCCATTGTGAATATGGCTCGCGGTAGCCAACAAGGCCACGATTTGGTCTATGGAATTGTGGGCAAGGTAATTTCATGGGCATGGATGCTTACCTGCATCTCACTCTTCTTTATAGGCTTCTTCTGGCTCCGCTCCCTCAAGGGGATATATAGCCAGCTCGCCTGGCTCAGTGCGACACCTGTGGTGGCCTCTTGGTTAATTGGATTGGGCACAATCGGAGACCACCGATTCCGCCTACCTACGATGTCTCTTAGCCTCTTCCTGCAGGTCATGGGCTATTACGCATTGAAGAAGAAGGCTACGAGCGGCACTTTTACCCATTCTGAGTAGTTTCACTTTGGTGGCAGGGGCTCTGGCGCGATAACCTACCGTCCTCAGGACATAGATGATGAGGAGGTCTCGCCCATGGGTCGCGGCCGTGCAAAAGCTAAGCAAACTAAAGTCGCTCGTGATTTGAAGTACAACTCCCAAGAGATGGATATCGATCGTCTCGCCAAGGAGCTTCACGGCGAAACTCCTGCCCAGCAAGATCGTGATGATGACGATCCATTTGCTGAGGGCAATTACATCCCTCGCGCATAAATTCTCTCCGTGAGTTCTACGCCCTATGTAGCATCGCTACGAATCTACGAACCGATGTCGGCGTTTCCCGCTGCAGATCGTCTTCGTTGGGCAGAAGTTGATGCATCGATAGATACTCGCGAACAGGAACAGGCGCTCGCTCTTCGCAGGTTAATCTCACCTGAGCCACCAGCACTTCGCCCAGATGGCATCCACATTCTCGATCTCGATGGAACTCGTTACATCTGCCCTTGGTCAACAGCATCGCGGTGTTGGTCAGCCCTTGATGACTTTAAAGATTCTCTTCCTTCTACTGTGACACCATTCTTTGTTCCAGCATCTCTTGAAGAGGTCATCACTTCAGGAATGGAGACTGTAGAAGATCGAGTTCCACACATCATCACAGAAACTTGGATGGTTCCACCACGATGGCTGGCACTCTTTGAGCCAAGCGAGAGATCTCGGGGTTATAAGAACGATCTGGCTTTTTCTCTCGCCCGCACATCAATTTCGAAAGCGCTAGAGCGTTCACGAAACTCATATGAGATTATCCTTCAATCATTTGGCGCAGGCGTTGTTGCTCAAGAGGTTGAGGCACTTATCGAATGGATGGAGCTCTTTCATCCAGAGTCACTTGTTGAACTCGATTATGGAGGATTGGCTCTCTATCTTGATTCAACTCTCAAGGGAGATGGCTTGAGAGGGATTGAAGATGATGGATCCATTGAAGATGTTGCCTATAGCCTTGCAGGTCTTGCAGCCGCAGATGGTGCAATCGCAGGCGAGGGATATCAGCGTTTAGTCTCTCGCTGGAGGCCAGTCCAAGGCCTTGAATCTGCGATGTAGGCTCATATTTGGCTCTTTGGCTATATTGCCAAAGTAAGACATCACCCCCGATACTTTGCGACATAACGGAGCAATTCGGACATAGCTTTAAGGGTGAGGGGGGGTTAGATGGATCGCATTCCTGCGGCTGAAGTTCTCCTGACTCCTCGTGAAGTAGCAGACCTCTTTGGTGTTGATCCCAAGACTGTTACCCGTTGGGCAAAGGCTGGAAAGCTCACCTCTATCCGCACACTAGGTGGTCATCGCCGCTATCGTAAATCTGAAGTTGATGAACTTCGCCAGAATTACTTTAAGAGCCAAAGTTAACTTTTTGCATCTATGAATTACTCAATCACAGATTTTGCACTTCTCTCTGCTCTGACCTTTATTGCAGTGGGAGTGATTACCCCACAAATTCGAAAGGTAGCTCTCCACTTCAATGCTGTGGATGCTCCTAACCTTGAAAGAAAAGTTCAGAAGGAACCGGTTCCCTATTTGGGCGGTGTTGCAATTGCAATCGGCGTAGTGGCAGCCTCGTATGGCTCTCTCTTAGCTGTTGATTTCTCAATCCAGACACTGAAATTAGCAAGCACTGTTTTGATACCAGCTATTGCAATTTCGGCGATGGGTCTATGGGATGACCTCAAAGGGCTACAACCGTGGCCACGCCTCATTGCTCAAACAATTACTGGCGTTGGTGTTGCGACAATTTTGATTGCAACAGACACTATTGGAACAGCTTTTGGTAATACTCTCTCTAACTATTTGATCACCACAGTGTGGATTGTTGGAGTGTGTAATTCAATCAACTTCTTTGATAATCATGATGGAGGAGCTGCAGGCACAGTTGCGGTGATTACCTTCTTCCTCTTCTTTATCGCCTATGACCGCCAGCAGATATTGGTCAGTGCTCTTGCTGCTGTCACAGCAGGTGCTACTGCTGGATTTCTTATTTGGAATCGCCATCCAGCCAAGATCTATATGGGAGATGCAGGCTCACTCTTTTTGGGAATCATCATCTCCGTTCTCACGATCCGCTTGAGCCCAGGTGTTGTTCCCACTTATATGTCCCTTGCTATTCCATTGATCTTGATGGCCACTCCAATCCTGGACACAACAGTTGCTGTCTTCTCACGAATTTATAGAGGTATTTCCCCATTTCAGGGAGGTCGTGATCACCTCTCACATCGCCTGATGCGAAAAGGTCTGACTCGAAAGGTCACAGCAATCACCCTCTGGGCAATGGCTGCTTACTACGGACTGCTTGCCCTGACTCTCTACACATGGCCTGATTCATTTGGCCATCAAGTGATTCTTATTGCAGCGCTGAGCTGGCTCATCAAGCTCGTATTCTTCTTGCGAATCCCATCTGAGGGGTAAACTAAAGCCATGTCTAACACACCAGCAGATGATGTAAAAGCGAAGATGCTCGCAGCACTTGAGGCGAAGAAGAATAAGAAGGGCGCACCTGGCTCTTCCAATAATGCATCTGGTGGTTCAAAGATTCGCGGCGGGCAGCGCTCTGGTGGTGCACCAGCTGTTCAGCGCAAAGCAGGACCATCTGGTTCAGGATCTGCAGGCTAAATAATAATTTCGTGTCATTTCTCTTAGAGATACGAGTACGCCCTAACGCATCCCGAAATAAAGTTGGTGGAAGTGTGGGAGAACCACCTCGATTAGTAGTCGCTGTGCAAGCCCCTGCAGTTGATGGAAAAGCAAACGCTGCTGTTATTAAAGAGTTAGCCGATGCATTTAATCTTCGTTCACGAGATTTCACAATTGTCTTCGGTGAATTAGGAAGAGATAAGCGTTTACTAGTAGAAGGCGATGAGGAAACTCTCCAAGAAAAAGTGGAAGAGTTAATGGGCGAACCTAAGTTGCTGTAAAAAGAAAGTTGCAATGCTTAGATTGCATAAAGTGGCTTGGGACAGGATCGAACTGTCGACCTCACGATTTTCAGTCGCGCGCTCGTACCAACTGAGCTACCAAGCCATATGTAATTGTTAGTAAGAAGAAGAGAGTGTGTGGACCCTCTCTTCTTCTAGCGACCCGGACGGGACTTGAACCCGCGACCTCCGCCGTGACAGGGCGGCGCGCTAACCAACTGCGCTACCGGGCCTTGAT
>JACCDW011175705.1_pt1 | contig 11371 bp, 12 predicted proteins | sample 7449781 | NCBI WGS metagenome assembly JACCDW01 (sample SAMN15323449, study PRJNA562643) | freshwater metagenome | isolation source: river surface water | place: USA:Blue River Watershed | collected 2017-08-18
AACAAGTTTGCGTACTTGGAAGTGCAAGTGGGTCCCTGGGTATGGTGGTTTGTCCCGAACGGACGGTTCAACGTACTTTCCATTGACGTACACGTCACCAGAGTTGCCCATTGTCGCTAGAGGTTCCCATGTTCTGCCGTCTGAACACTGCTTGTTGCAGTGCCCGTAGGACAGCTCGTATGAAAAGTCAGTATCGTCGATGATTTGATACACGCAACGGTAGCTCCTTATCGGTGCACCAAAGTTTATCGCGCGGTAGACAGGAGAGAGCTGTGCTGGGTATATGGGTGTGTCGTACGGCGCAACCACGTCAATACCAGTATGCCCAACAAGCCCTACTGACGAATACGAGGCGTTGGCGTTCGCGCCAAACCCCTGTGTCACTGCCCACGGTTTTACTGGATAGTGTAGTTTCATTTGAGTGCTTGCTTTATCAAAATAATGACCCCACCGAGCAGAGAGATACACCCAAGAAGTTTCATCAGAAACCGATACGAGAGTTTCCCTGCAAGAATCCCCTCGGTGAGTGGGCGGATTTCATCTTCAAGTTTTTGAATCTTTCCTGTGTGGACTTGCAGGGTTTGGGAAAACTCCCGAAAGAGTTGCGAGGTGGTCGCTATCCTTCCTTCGTGGTGTCGGACGATGAGTCCCTCTATCCATTCTTTGTCATTGTGGTCGAGTGCCATTATCGTGGGTGGCGTCGTACTCTAACTCCGCCATGTTTGCGACTAAAATTGCCATGCCAAGATACTCACGCTTTAAGATGTCTACCTCTTCACGAGTCTTTGCGTTGGGTATCATTTCAGCGGCTTTATCCATAGATTTTGCAAGGCCTTTCTTTAGCATTGGCCCAGTCAACATTCCTGCCTCAGTTTTAATCTTTCCACCAAGAGCGAGAGTTGCGAGGAGTCCGATTGCTCCGACTCCTGCGGCTGGTCCAATAAACATACCCAGTGTCAGTGCACCAAGACCCGATGCACTATAGACAGCAGTGAGAAACGGATGCTTTTTGATAAGTTCTAGTTTAGTGCGGTTGGTGGTTGGGGCGAGCTTTGTAGCAAGAAGGTCTTTTGCTTCCTCCATGTGGTAGAGCTTTACGCCTGTTTTTCTATACAGCTCAGCAGGTGCGTCTCCCGACTTTGCGCGGATAGCCTCAGTGATAACGTCACGGCCTTTCTCGTGGATTTTCCGCACAAGGTTTGTACGAAGAAGTCCTGCGGGGGTTGTAGGGTTGAAGGCATTTTCACCGAGTTCCTGAGTGATTTCTTTTTTCCAATCTTTAAGTGCATTGTGGAAACCGAGGTGCGTGCGGTCATACTTGTAGTTCATGCCATCACGCTTGTTCCAGACCTTCTGGAGTCCGTCAATGATGAACTGCGCCACAGCCTCACTGTTTGGTGTTTCTGGGAGGCTTGCGATGGTTTGAGTCTTGATGTCAGTAAAAGCGGTGCGGAGGTCTTTGGTGTTGAACGGTGTAGCAGGAGGCATGGAATTGCGCTGATTGTTCACCTCGTCAATGCTTTTTACGAGTTTGTTTTGTACATTGCCCATCGAGGTGTCGCGCGGTGAGATGATGTCACGCAAGTCATCTACCATTCCGCGAATCTGGGGTACGGCATAGAACGGGGCGACATTTCCACCCAAGAGGGTACTGGTGTTCATCCCTGTCTTGCTTGCGGCCTGAGTTGGTGTGTCACCACCGAGCATACCAAGTTTTTTGTCCTGTGGGAGTACCATTTTGGCAATTTGTTCTCCCGATGTATTGGTCACAGACTGGCGCAAAGATTCTGCTCCTGATTTCAGAGTTTCCTGTGTTCCTTCTGGTGCCATCTTGCCCATAGTGTTTAGTACTGACTTTTTTATCCCGCTTCCAGCACCAAGTGTAAATACGTCAAGAACATTTACTCCTGCTTCAAGAGCAAGAGCGTAGTCTGGGTACTCCTTTTTCCACTTCTGGTATTCTTCTTCTGCTTTCTGAGCAGGGGCAGAGCCGAACACACCACTTGCAACATTGCTGATGGCACGTTCTGCGCTTTCTGGGAGAAGGACTTTCCCTGCACCAAGAAACGCTCCACCGACAACATCACCCACTGCACCTCCTACTGCCTTTGCTGAGCGAAGAGTACTTTGAAGGAACGTCTCATCTTCTGACTTTGGCTCGTTGATTTCTTTCCACCGATTGCGGAGTGAGCCTCCCATGCCACCAATGGTTTCTCCTACGTCTTCGATTGCGTTGCTAATTGCGTCGCCAACAAAACTTTTTTCTGCTGGGCGGTTGGGCATTTCGTAGCCTTTACGCGTGACCACTTCAGCGATTTGGTCATCGTTATATCCTTTTGCCTTTAGTTTTTCAATGACTTGGGGTGAGATAATCATACGCTTATTGGGAGCTAGTAGTGTTGAACCCTCGCACAATACTATCCAAGAATCCACCAAACCCAAACACCGAAGATGCTGAGGAGTTGCTGGTCTCATTGAGAATAGCGTCGAAATCAGTGTCTATTGCGCTGTTTGACTGTGTGGCTTGTGTGGCTGGTGGAGTAAACAAGGTGTTTTGAGGAACAAATCCTTGGCTGAGAATACTCATGTAGATTTCGTTTGCTCTGCGAGTTTCTTTATCGAGATTTTCGAGCTTAGTCTTGACAGTAAGGTAGTCGTCTTTACCCCAAGCTGGCATAAACTCTTCTGCGGCGGTGAGTTCAAACCCTGTCAAAGAAGCACCATACAAGGCGTGGCGGTATTTGTTTATTGCGGTTGCGATACTTGCCTTCAAGTCAACGTATTTAGGGTCGCGCTCGCCACCCACAAATGGCTTACCCTTCTCAATAAGGTCTTTGTACGGACCCAAATCTTTGAAGTTGCCTAACTGTGATAAAGCTCCGCTTGCAGCTCCCTGAACGTCATAATTTGTCAACATTCTTTGCTGAATCTCCGTTCTTGTCGCCGTGGTTGGCATGAGTGGGTTTGTCGTATTTGGGTCAGCAGGGAACGACTTTATCTCATCTACAGTACCGTCTTTGTTGATACGGTAGATACCTTTGGAGTTTGAAATAATATCTGGGGTGTTGGTCTTGTTCATGTACTCACCGTAGGCAATCATGGTGGTAATCATGTCTTTGTCCATTTGGAGTTCTCGGGACAGGGCGTTTACTGTGTCCTGATAGGGGGCAACTTTGGTGGTAACGTAGTCTTTGAGTGCACTCAACTGTCCACCGATGAACGACATGGGAATTGCTTTGCCTTCGAGTCCAGAAGCGCGGGCTTGTGCAGAAGTCATCATGGCGTCAAGCTCTTGTTGCGCTGACGCAACTTTTGCTTGCTTGTCCATCATAGACTGGAAAAAATACCCGAACATAGAGTTCACGTCGCTGACATCGAGCTTCGACACGTCACCACGAAACTCCATCTCTGGCAGACCGTTCTTTTTTGCCTCTTCATTCCCTTGCGCGATTGCAGTAGTGGCGTCCGTGGCAGTTGAAGTGGCGTTCTGCACTGCACTCAGTGTCTTGGTGTACTGTTCTCTGGAGCGAGGTCCAAAATATCCTTCCTGTCCTTTCTGGACATCCATCTGTTGCTTCTGTTGCCATTCAGCCACCGCCGCTTTGGTCAAATCACCATAGTACCCGTATGCAGTGCCACGAGAAAATGCACCTGCGAGAGCTTTTGCAGCGGGTCCTGCGTCATTCATCACAAGGTACTTCTGGAGGTCAGACACTTGTTGCCCCGTGCTTCCTGGACCAAGATTCTGGGTCAAATTGAGAACAGGGAGAGTGGACTTTGGCACCGCCGATTGTGCTTGCTGGATTATCCCTGACTTGGTAATGCCAGTGTTCAGTGCGGAAGAAGGGACTGTCTGAGGAATAGACAAAGGAGGCGGTGGTGTTGCCTTGGGTTCCTGATATGAAGTGACTGCTGGACCTGTGTATGCAGGGTTGGGTACTTGTTTACCGTCTCGCATAATCCATGGGCCTGCTGTCTGAGAGTTCGCCACACGAGATGACTCCTCAAACTGTGCAATAGCATTTTGTCGATAGGCTTCAGACTCGGCGTTGGTAATATTTTTAATCTCTGTGCCAGGCTGTTGTAGTCTGCCCGCCATGTTTTGTGAAAGCCAACCTAAATCCACTTTTTTTCCTGAAGCAATATCCGTCCAAGTGTTTGCTTGGCGTAGACTGTTTATATCGGTGCCAATAGCACCTGCAACTTCGTCCCAAGTTGCTTCTCCTTGCGCCCCGTACTGTTGTCCAGTCCAACCCTTCAGTTTTGGTAATACAGATGATAAATCTATGGAAGCCATATAGAGGGATTATATCGCCATGGTAATTAGGAGAGAACTACAGAAGGAGCTGGAACTCTCTGAGGTGCCCAGAACTTCCTGCTGTGCCTGAGCTACCTGCTGTGGGGGAACCACCAGTGCCAGGGGAGCCTCCTGTACCACCTGCACCGCCAGAATAAGTAATCGTGCCGTTGTTGGTGAACGTATTGTAAATCAGTACAACTTCCCCACCTGCACCTCCTGCCCCGCCTCCTCCACCACCTCCGCCCACAACTGCACCGTTACCGCCATTTCCGCCGTTTCCACCGTTACCGCCGTTTGCAGATATAGTACCGCCATTTATAAGTTCACGAGCAGAAATCCAGATAGTGCGAGCGGCTGACCCTGAACCACCTCCTCCACCACCGTCTGCTGCATTTGCACCAGCACCAGAAACAAGACACCCACCTCCGCCACCACCGCCTCCTCCTCCTCCGCTTCGTGTTTTGAGCAAACCATTAAAATCAAATCCACTTGTGGCGAAGTTGATGTTTGAGTAGCTATTCACTGAAGATGTCCCAGCACCAGAGGCACCGCCAGTTCCTCCTGTTGCAGATGAACCACCTGCCCCCAGTGCGCCGTTACCTCCAGTACCTCCTGCACTTCCATTCCCATACATGCGATTGTTTTCGTCATTCCCTGTTGTGCCATTGCCAGCGTTATTCGAGCCACCTGCGATTGACCCTGCTGACCCATTTGACCCAGCCACGCCAGCCACCGTTCCATGGAGTGACCCCGCAGGGAGTGATGACCCACCTGCTCCACCTGTTCCTGTTCCTGAAGTACCACCAGAACCGTTTGCTCCGTTTGAACCATTGTTCCCGTTGCCTTCGATGGTGCCATTGTTTGTCAAAGACGTTTTTGCGTGGAGACGGTACCCGTTACATTTGATTGTAACCCCAGTGTCTATAATGATGACATCCCCGAAAATGTCTCGCGTCAGTGTGTACACGCTAGAAGATGGTGCCATGCCAAGAATTGTCGTAGAGCCATCAAAAGTGACACTCCCGTCTTCACCGTTTCCGTAGTATGAAGTTCCTCCACCAACCTGTGTTACTCGGCGGATGGTCACTGAGTCAAACTCGGCAGTGCCGTCATCTTTCAATCTCCATCCATGTGCACCAGTGCGGAATCCTGTGCTTTGCAGATAACCTTTTTCCACTTCAGCCGCGCCGTCACCTACCACTACGATAGGGTTGCGGTACTCGGTGGAGCGCATTTCTGGGCGGTATTGTTTGAACTCTTCTGGTTTACGCTGTGACGTCTTGGCCATAATCAAGGACTTCAAGGTTGATAATGATTGGAAGTTTTACTGCGATGAGGGCAGTGCCCGAAAACGAGATTTCAATGTAAAAGTCGTTTCTCCCGTGCGCCCCTGCTTCTTCCAGAAGAATGTTCATCATGTCTGTGAGTTGGTTGGTGGTGTTGATGGTCGCATAGGTGTATACGTTCACCTCCTCATCGGCGTGTACGGACACTGTAATCTCCATTCCAGTATCTAGTTGTTCTGAGAGCGGGATGTAGATACTTTCTATTTGGAACGGTCTCCCCACACGGAAGACTTCGCTCTGCCACACGGCAGTAGTGTGAGTGGTGGTTTTCTTGTCCAATCCTTTTGCGCTGTCGTTTGACCACCCGATGATTGGCACAGGGTGGAGAAACGTGTCCTGCACAAACTTCAGTGCAGTAACCCACTGATTCGTTGTGGTGCTACTTGTCGCGGTGTAGGGGACAGACATTGCATTTGACGGCATGAACCCGAGACGCTTTGAACCAAGCCCTTTTACGACTGCCTTTTCTGCGGGGTCGGTGACGTAGCTTCCCCAAAGGATTTTCGAGAGAATGTGGTCTACCGCCCCTGCTAGTGGTGGGAGTCCATCCTCATCGTAGTACACCTCTTGGAAACTATAGGAACCTGACATGCGCGAAACTCGGCACCCTCCAGAGGCATTTCCTGAAAAGACGTACAATGTTCCGTTGACGTTTCTGAGGGCAGTGATGAGTGGGTCGGGGAACTCCACATCGGTGCTCGTAGTGAACGACACAGAAGTGGTGTCCCAGAAAGTCACCTTGGCGTTTTTCTGGTGCGTGGTAGTAGATATTCCTTCAATAGAGGCAACAGCGAGGTCAGTCCCGTAGGACTCAATCGCTGTGGGGTACCATCCGTATGGGAGGTCAAGGGCAGAATAGGTGGAACCTGCATCGGTGTCACCCTCCACAGATGTTTTACTTGTTTCAATGTAATGGAGATTACCCTGATTCCCGACTACGTCAGCAATATACAGTTTATTGTCTGTATGGCGGTGCATGACATGGTTTGGCAGTTCTACCCCGCGCAAAGAAGGGTACGGCGTATCTACCAGAGCGGTCTTGCTGAGTGTGGATGTCCAGTAGGTCTGTGTTAGGCTCGGAGAACCATTGAGAGGTCCGTATCGGGCGATGTCTGTGTTCTTAGCGAAGTATATGTAGTTGTCGTAGTATTCTGCACCGTTACCTGATGAAGAGGAGAGCGCGGTGCCACTGTTGAGTGCCGTGCCCATAGCAAGGGCAGAGTCAATGGTGTGCACCTTCCCGTCATTGGCGTACAAATAGGTGTTTGTTGTCTTAGGGTTTGTGACAAACCACAAAGGAACACCTGTGATTTCGGTGCCAGAGAACTTTGCCATAGCTGTCGGGCGGATAAACCCAGAGGAGCGCACCTTGTCCTCCCTGATTGGAGCGTCTGGGTCAATTCCGTAAGCGGACTGGTATTGCCCAGGGGAAGCAAAGTACTGACTCTCTGAAATCCCGTTCAAAATGCTTTCAATAGTGATGACCTTTTTCATATCTATGTTCCTACGCCCATAAGGAGTAAATTGTGATTGGTTGCACCGCCTCCAGTAAACGGATACGCTAGTCCAGCTCCTCCATTATACAGCTCAGTCACTTCTGCTGATGTGATGGCGCGAGACCAGTATCCTACTTCGTCTATAACCCCGTCGAATGTGGTTGTGGCAGTGACGTAATCAGCAATACGGAACTCTGCGGTGCTGTTGAATATGGATGCAGGAACGCTTGATGTTACGTTTTGAATCCGAGTGTCGTTTACATATAAATCCAAATACGAAGAAGGGGAATATATTGCTACAATGTGGTACCAGTTTCCTGCACTAATTCCACTATTTGAGAAAGACCCCACATTGGAAGACCCGTCACCCGTGACTAGAAAATATGCTTGTTGTGTCCCTGCGTTATTATAACCACCAATAGCAAAAGAACGCTGATTTCCAGTGCTTGACCATTTGCCCATCCACCCATCATCTTGCCCTGAGCTGGGTAGCTCTTCGTATTTTATCCAAAATGAAAAGGAGAAGGCACCACTAGGGTCTACACCGCCTCCATCTGCCACGGAAAAATATTCGTCATTTGTCTCCTCAAAGTCTGCTCCGTTGTTGATGATTCCCGCCGCTGACCCAACGGTGTTCACATCAGTGAGGTCTATATTACTGGCAGTGGAATCTTCGCGAGTGCCACTCGCTTCGTCCATCGTCCAATAGGCTGTAAGATTGTCTATGAGTGCCATGATTATCGGACGCTTAAAGGTTTATAAACACCCCACCCAGTGTCACGTCCATTGCTGTACATCTCTCTTCGGTATTGTTTTCCCTTAAAATAAAGGGATAAAATAACCATGTACCCTGCTTCAGTATCTCCATTTCTTTGCCATTCGTGAACTTCAACTTCACAAGGTACCGTCAACGCAACACTTTTATCTATGTCTGATTCGTACTTCTCGTCTACTGGTGTCCTGATTGAAAATTGTGTTTCAGTTCCGTCTATCCCTCCACCATTTTTTAGTACTTGAAAATACTTCCCATGCTTTTGAAAGTATCCATTTTGCAACACTTGAAAAGATGGCCACAAAAGACCAATTTTTGCGTTACAAGCAGATTGTACCTCGGCGAGAGTCATATACTAGACCTTGCTCTTAAATCCACTAATAGAGATATAGACCGTAGTAAGGGCACCTGACACATCGTAGGCAAGTGCGGTATTAGCTGATGTGCGAAACAGTGGGTGAGGTGACGAGATAACCGCTCCACCTCCTGCGGGGATAGGTACAGTCCAGAGCACTGACCCTGCTGTACCGTCACGGAAGTCAATATACCCTGCTGTAGCAGAGGTGTTATATACCGAGATGGCGGTGACGTAGCTTCTGGTGCTTGCCGTCGCGCCAAATGTGGAGAACGCGGTGGAAGTCCCAGAGGTGTCTGTGACGCGCTCAGAGAGCAAATCCCCCAAGGGAAACTGGGAGCGAAACAGCACCGCGCCATCAAGGTCAGAGGTCAGGTCTGTTCTATCTCCATTGGCCACCATCGTGTCATCAGAGAGCGTCGCGCTTGCCTTTGCACCTACCTTTACAGGATTCCCTGAGTCTGCGGAGTCGTGGGCAACACTTCCTGCCGCTTGGACAGCAAATGTCCCGTTGTTGTCTACCGTGAGAGAGCCACCACCATCAGCGACGGTGATTGAGGTAGAGGCGGCGGCGATGTCCACTTGGAGATGTCCTGAGCCGTCAACATCTGCACGGTTTGCATCAGTTGACCCCACCAAGCGCATGAGCACACGGCGAGAGGTGTCCATGCGTGCGGCACCTGCGTCTCCTTCGTCTACAGTATCAGTAGCGGTTTCGTCAGCTAAATATCCTGCCATGACCACACTGTCTGTTGCGGGAGTGAACGATGCGTCATCCACCTTTTGTGCGAGGCTGTCTGTGGTGAGGGAGCCACCGTTGTCATCTACAGAAACCAATCCTGTGGAATCATTCGCAATAGTCACTCTGAGTGCGCTGGCTTCCACACCTCCACCAGAGGCGATTCCTGTGTCTCCATTGACGGTACCGTCTACCAATTTGACTAATTGGGTTTTCCCCGAGCCAAAGGTGGTATGCGTGTATTCGTCTGCGTGGATAGTTGTTCCCGAACCTGCTGTGATTGCTACATTGTCTGCCATGATAATAGGATTAAAAAGTGTCTAAATCTAACTGGTGACTTCGCGCTGTTCATTTGTCCATGCGGGCAATGTCGAAGTACCTGAGTACGTCAGAGTGAGAAGTAACCCAATCGGAATACCTTGCCCTGTCGTAGTCGCGCTTGGTGCCTCATTAGTCCAAGTTGCGCTATTGCGTGTTTCGTTTGTCCAAGTGCTCATGTGTAGTCAACGTAAGAGGCCTGTAAGTTCTCCTTGCGGTCTCGAACCTTCTTCCCGTACTGCTTGCGGATTCGGTCTTCATAGTCGGTGCACATTTGTGCGTAAGCAACCGCCTGTGACTTACCTCTCTGGAGGCACCACTGCCATGCGGCGTGAAATGCGAGGTATGGATGGAAGGCAGTATCAAACCCTGGAATCTTTGTCCCAGTGGTAACTTCACCTGAGGTGAAAGGGCTAGCGTCGCGTGACCATTCAATGTACATAGACGCACCATTGGCGACATCTTCTGCACTTGCGCGGGGGTATACCCAGATAGCATTGAATCGAGAATCGTACCTTGGGGCAGTTTTCTCGTATTCTGAATCTATGGAAGTCTGCTCTGCTGTGGCTGAAACAGGTGCGGTACGGACTTCGGAAGTGTCCATAGGCGTGGCGTCGTACCAGTCTGTCCCGTTGTATGTGATAGAGACTTTTTTGATACTAATCACCCCCTCTGTTTGAGGGATGAGGTAGTCACGTTGATTTGCGACCAATGGAGTCTTCAGCGAAGGATAATCGCCGTGGTTGATGTCGTCGTACTCAGACTCATCCATGGAGTCGTTGATAATGGACACTACCTTTTGGAGCGCATTATTATGGTCAATAAGCATGTCGGAAGCAGGATACTGCCCAGCACTGGTGTTGGTGAGTCTTCGGGTCAGGGTGACAATTTCTGATATAGTCATAGCCCTATTATCCTCAAAAAGGGATTAGGAGAGAAAATCCGAGACTGCGCCGTCGCGTATTTGTTCTATGCGGTCATTGAAGAAAAGAGGGCGGTATTTACTCCGAAATGGGTGTGGCATCAAGGCGTCGTGGTCTACCGCATAGCACGGTGCGGTCTTCAAATTACCAAACTTGTACCCTTTTTGCTGTGCCTTAAATCCTACCACTACGTTGTCCCCAGACCATGTGTTTCTGTCCAGTGTTTCATCAAAACCCCCCACATCGTAGAGCAGTTTTTTGGGCACAAAACCCATGTCAATCTCCCACATACGCCAATCCATGGGGTGGTCGGTATTGCGCCAATCCCACTTCACACCCTCTTCCTTTAACTTCCCCACAGGGCAGGTAAAGAACGTGTCTGGGTGCTCTTGGTATGCGTCCCAACATTTTTGGAGGTGAAACTCATCGGTGTAGATAAAATCCTGCCACGAGACAATAAGCTCACCCTGAGCACGCTTGATGAGACGGTTATACGCATGATTCAAGTCATTTCCACGATGAGGAAACCCCACCTCGACTAACCATTCGAAGTCTTGAAACGTCTGATTCTTTAGCGATTCGTGTACTTTGGCTAGCCCATTAGTACGGATGGTTGGGGTCAAAACACTTATTTTTGGCATGTTGCTGAGAGTGATGAATTATCCTTTATTTGGATGTGAGTAAATCCTGCCTTTGCAAGTTCTTCAAAAAGAATATCTTTGGTGAATCCTGTCTTGTGGAAATCCCATTCGTCTAACTGCCCACCAAACGCGTAGTACACTGCGTCGCGGTCTCTCCCTTCAGAAACTAGTTTTGCGTGCCATGCAAAGTTGGGGACTTCAATATACAATGTCCCATTTGGCGCAAGCATGGTTTTTACGATGTTGAGCACCTTCTGTGTTTCTTTGGTGGGGAAGTGTTCAAGAAAGTGAGTCATCTGTATCTCCTCGCAAGTTTCTGGCATGACATGATTCGGGAGGTCATAAAACTCACAGACAATATCTATTCCTTTGAGGGGGAGGACATCGTGGTGCACATACCCTTCGACTTGGCGTTCATTTGCTCCAATGATGAGTTTCACAGTGTGTTGATTTTAGCGAGTAATGCTTCTGCGTACTTCTT
>JACCDW010212974.1_pt1 | contig 11368 bp, 7 predicted proteins | sample 7449781 | NCBI WGS metagenome assembly JACCDW01 (sample SAMN15323449, study PRJNA562643) | freshwater metagenome | isolation source: river surface water | place: USA:Blue River Watershed | collected 2017-08-18
ACCGACAATAATATTCCCTTCTTCATGTTCAACCTTTTGTAACTTGCGGCAAGTTATCGCAAAAGACCATGAACAGCAAGACGAACAGCATATTGATTGTGGGGAGCGGACTTGCGGGCAGCACCCTGGCCATGGAATTGGCACAGCGCGGTGTTCATGTTGTTCTCATCGATAATCAATTCCCGCAAAGTAGTAGTCGGGTCGCAGCAGGCCTACTCAACCCCATCGTACCCAAAGGGGTTCGGAAAACATGGCAGTGCGACACCCTCTTTCCTGCGCTCTATGACTATTACACGCATTGGGAAAAGGCCTTGGATGCCAAATTCATCCATCGCTACCCCTTTCTGAATTTGCATGCCAATGCCAATGAAACCCACGAATGGAATAAACAACGCGAAAACGCATCCATGGCTGATTGGTTATCAAAGGCAGCGCCTGATGATTTCAAACAGTTGCCATTTGAGGATGCCACATGGGTGAATCACTGCGGTCGGTTGGATGTACCTGCTTTGTTATCGGCCGTGCAACATCATTTCTTCAGTCAAGGACAGTATTTCACCGAACAATTCCGCCACAAGGAGCTTAAAAAATCAAATGCACTTAGGTGCTACAAGGAGAAAGAATATGATGCGGTGGTCTTTTGTGAGGGCATTGGCGTTTTGGAAAACCCCTGGTTTCAGTGGCTATTCTTTGACCCAACGGGCGGCGATATTTTAACTGTTCACATCCCCAACTTGGGAGCCACACCCAGAATTATCAAACAAAAGCAGTGGATTGTGCCCACAGGCGAGCCAGACATTTATTTGTTGGGCAGTAATTTTCACAAAAACAGTTTGAGTCACGTTCCAGAGACTAGCGATGCCGAGGCACTTATTCTCAGGGCGCAGCAAATCACCCAGCAGCCTGTAACATTGTTATCGCACCAACGCGCTGTACGTCCTACCGTACAACAAAGAAGACCTTATTTGGGTGAGCACAAATCTGAAAAGGGTCTGTTTGTATACAATGGACTGGGTGCCAAAGGAAGCAGTTTGTGCTCCTGGTTATCACCGATGTTGGCTGAACATATCCTTGCTGGTAAACCAGTCAACGATGAAGTGGATATTGCGCGGTTTAACGGGTAATTTGGTCTAGAAAAACCAAGAAATCATCCGGTGAGGTAATCACCCTACAATTGGAAGGTATTTTCAGATCCCTGCGCTTCACCACCTGAGTACCTGTTACCAATATTTTGGTATTGGGCCAGTTTCTAGCCAATGTTTGAATATACACCTGCACCGGCATGCTTGAATTGGCATTGGTGATCGCACAGAATACCACATCTGGGTTGTGCAATTTATAGATTTTATTCAAATCATCTAAGGGCGTAGAAGTTCCCAAATAGGTTACTTTTTGTCCCCTCGAACGCAGCATAAACGAAGCAAACAGCAAACTCAGTTCATGGTTTTCTCCATTGGGCAGGAAAAGCAAAAACTTCTTGGCGTTGGCATGGGGCAAAACATTCAACTGGTCAATGGCCACAAACATGCGCTGTTTGATGATATTGGTGATGAAGTGTTCATGTGCCACGTGAATGGTTCCGCTCAACCACAGCACCCCAACATGTTGCAGGAAGGGAAATATGATGTTAACGGTGGTTTCTTCCATCCCCAGTTTGAGGATGTTGATGGACAAGATTTTAATAAATTCCTTTTCATCGAAATCAAACATCGCGGTACTCAACGCAGATATTTGGTGCTGATGGCTAGAACTGTTTTCTGAGATACTTAGGGTTCTACGTTGAACTTCTTCGCGACTCATTTCGGCAATTCGACTAATCTTGTAGCCATTGGCATTGAGCATTGCGATGTTCATCATGTACTTCAAATCCTCTTCTTCGTAATAACGAATATTGGTATCCGTTCGCTTTGGTACCAACATGCCGTATCGCTGCTCCCAAATGCGAAGTGTGTAGGCTTTGATACCGGTGATGTTTTCGATATCTTTGATAAAATACTTGTCGCGATAATCTTTTTTAGACCTTTTCGCGTCTTGTTTGTTGTTATCAGACACCTTTTCGGAAAAATTCGACATCGATATGAAAGTTATATTAACAGGAGGCTCTGGGCTTATTGGCGAAACCTTATCTCACCTACTTGAAGATAATGGTCACGTTGTGTTACACCTACGCCGATGGTATAGTAACAAACAAAGTGTTAAAAAAGATTTAACATCGAAAAAAAATATTTTTTGGTCGAATCCGGAGATCTTGGAAGGCGCCGACGCTGTCATTCATTTGGCTGGGGCCAATGTGGCGAAACCTTGGACCGAATCGTACAAGCGGGAAATTCTTCGCAGCAGAACCGAGGGAACTTCAGCACTGATCGATGCTTGTTTGGCCTGTAATCAACCACCGAAACAGATTATCTCAGCCAGTGGAATCGGCTATTACCCCGAATCATTATCTATTGAGCTCAACGAAGACCACACCATGGGCGATGCTTTCTTGGCACAAGTTTGTGTGGCTTGGGAAAACAGCTTACAACGTCCTTTTCCCTTGCCTTTTCAGGTCAGCATCGTAAGGACCGGCTTGGTGCTATCTAACAAAAGTAAAATCGTTCAGGCCGCACAGTCTCAATTCTTACTTTCCGGCATGGTTGGTTCTGTGGGCAGCCATGAAAATCAGTGGAGTTGGATACACATCCACGATTTGTGCAATTTGTACATCGCCCTAGCCGAACAAAAATTATTGTCGGGCATTTATAACGGGGTATCGCCCAACCCATGTACGCAATGCGAATTTGGAAAAGCGTATGAAATGCATGCTATACTGCAGTTACCTTGGTATTTATCCGGATTGAAATTGCAATGGTGGGTTGCCAAGGGCCTCAATCGTTTGATTCGAACATTGAACATTCAACAGCGACCTATCGTCCCTGCCTGGGTGATGCGATTGGCTTGGGGTGAGCGCGCGGCCATTGCTTTAACCAACCAAAAAGTATCCACCAATAAAACATTAGACCAAGGATTTTGTTACCAATATCCAACCATTGAAAAGGCATTGCAGCACTTGCAAGCCCACCCAAAAGTCTAATGCAACAAATAGTTTATTTCTGGTTTCGCCGCGATTTGAGGCTAAACGACAACCATGGCTTATTCAGGGCGATGGAGTTAGCCAAACAAACGGGTGCGCGCGTTCAGTGCGTATTCATTTTCGACCAAACCATCTTAGACAGATTGGAAAACAAACGTGATGCGCGGGTGCAGTTCATCCATCGCGAAATCAGCGATATCAAATTCCAGTTGCAGTCTGCGGGTGGCGATCTCCAAGTGTGGTATGGTAATCCGATGGCCATTTGGAAAACGCAGTTATCGCAACAGCCCGGTTTGGCAGTAGTTTGCAACCACGATTACGAACCCTCTGCCATAGAGCGCGATAAGCAAGTAGCGTTGATTTGTGCAGAGAATCAGATGGCATTTCACAGTTACAAGGACCATTGCATATTTGAAAAAGCGGAAGTCACCAAAGACGATGGCAAGCCCTACACGGTATTCACCCCTTACAGCAGAAAATGGAAACTGCACCTGTCGGGAAATATGCCTGAGTGCTATGCATCTGAGTCAGTAATTGAACATATCGCCCCGGTGGCTACTGAACAGCGATCACATTTACCTACGCTGGCATCCATGGGATTTGAAACTTTTGAATTTGACTACCCTGAGAAAACCATCACCCAAACTTTGATTAAAGAGTATGATCAAAAAAGGAATTTCCCTTCTATTCGGGGGACCAGCAGACTCGGTTTACATTTCCGTTTTGGCACCATTAGCATTAGAGAAAAACTCCAAAAGGCTTTATTGCTCAATGAAACTTTCGTGAATGAACTGATTTGGCGGGATTTTTACATGCAGATTTTGTGGCACTTTCCGCAAATTACCCATCAATCGTTCAAACCCCAATACGACCAAATTCAATGGCGCAATGATGAACACGAGTTTGAGGCCTGGAAATCGGGTAATACGGGGTATCCCATCGTGGATGCAGGCATGCGTGAATTGAATGCCACGGGATTCATGCACAACCGGGTTCGGATGATTGTTGCCAGCTTTTTAACCAAACATTTGCTCATTGATTGGCGATGGGGAGAGGCCTATTTCGCTGAAAAATTGTTGGATTTCGAGTTGGCGAGTAACAATGGCGGTTGGCAATGGGCTTCTGGATCAGGCACAGATGCGGCTCCTTACTTTCGGGTGTTTAATCCTGCCTTGCAAACGGAAAAGTTCGACAAGCAATTTGAATACATAAAAAAATGGGTCCCAGAATTTGGAACCCATCAATATCAAAAGCCCTTGGTTGACCATGCTTTTGCACGGAACCGGTGTTTAGAAACTTACGGTCGTGCATTAAAAAGCGAGCAGTTATAACCACCTCGGGCGAGGGATTTATTATTTCTTCAATTCGCCCCCGCTGGCTGCAAGTAAGTAACTCTTGATGAATGGCCAAATATCGCCGTCCATCACGTTCCCCACGTTGCTGGTTTCTTCGCCCGTTCTCACATCTTTCACCAATTTATACGGGTGAAACACATAGTTACGAATCTGAGAACCCCACTCGATTTTCATTTTACCATCTTCAATCTCGGCACGAGCGGCGTTTCGTTTGGCAAGTTCTAGTTCGTACAAACGAGATTTTAGCATTTGCATCGCCCGTTCGCGGTTGCCTAGCTGACTTCTATCGACCTGACAAACCACAACGATACCGGTAGGAATGTGGGTTAACTGCACCTTCGTTTCAACTTTGTTTACGTTCTGTCCACCTGCACCACCCGATCTACTGGTATGTAATTCAACATCTTGTGGCTTGATTTCAATTTCGATGGTATCATCGACCAAGGGATAGACGTATACACTCACAAAGGATGTATGTCGGCGAGCATTTGAATCAAAAGGCGAAATACGCACCATGCGATGCACTCCGTTTTCACCTTTCAAGTAACCGAAAGCAAAGTCACCTTTGATTTCCAGTGAAACACTCTTTACACCGGCGACATCACCATCTTGTCTGTCTAACTCCGTAATTGAAAACCCATTCTTCTCAGCCCACATCAAATACATGCGCATCAACATTTGGGCCCAATCACAGCTTTCCGTACCACCGGCACCAGCGTTGATTTCCACCACGCATCCTAGGTGATCTTCTTCACTTTGGAGCATGTTTTTGAATTCCAAGTCTTCCACCAATTGCATCAAGTGCAGGTAATGGGCGTGCACCTCATCGGAGGTTGCCTCTCCCACTTCTTGAAACTCAATCAACACTTCCAGGTCACCAATGCTATTGGTAATCAAACCAAATGCATCTGTCCAGATCTTTTTGTCTTTGATTTTTTTCAGGTGCAATTCTGCCTTTTTGGGCTCGTCCCAAAACTTGGGATCTAGGGTTTGTTCTTCTTCGTCGGCGATTTCCGCAAGTTTGCGATCGACGTCAAAGATACCTCCTCAAAGCCTCTACACGGCCTCTTAAATCTTTAAATTGCTCTGTATTCACAAGTGCAAAGATAGGTCAATTGGTGCGGAAACCTGCTAGGATGAGCGATAGGCGATTTCCTTGTGGGTTTTGCCATACGGCCCCAAAAACAAGCGAGAGTATATTCGAATTACCGCCAATCCATCCACAATGTAACTCAAGGCAACCAACACAGCCAATAACCATTGATTTTCATGAATATGGCTAAATATCAAATCTTCTCCCACAAATGAAGGTGATATCGGAAATCCAGTCAATCCCAAACCCGCAATCAAAAACATCAAAGCCCATCGTTGCTTGTTATGTACTATCCCCTGGAAGTACTTCAAGTGAATCCCACCTTCTGCCTTCTCAACCTTTCCCAAGATCAGATGTCCAACCGCCGCAAACACAACCACGCCCGACAAGTACAAAAACACATGTTCTAGGGTAAAATGCTCATTAAAGGCAACCGCAATGGCGATAAAGACGTGATTCAACATCACCAACCACCACGACAGGAATACATCTTTTTTCTCGGCAAATGAACGCAAAACCATCGCCAATCCCATCATCGCCAAGGGCAACGAAAGCACTGAAGGCATATTGGACCCTGATAAGTTCTGCATGATTAAATCTACAAAGGCAATCAATGCTACGGGTACAAAAAACAGAGTAATGTGTTTTGCTTTCAGGAACCTCAATGCACGTCCAGCCCTTTTCATCGGCGACCAGAAAAGATAAAAGTTGAGTTTTTCTAAGTTGAATTCCTTTACGCTAAGGATGTAAAGCGAATTCATCCAAGCTTTTGGTAACCAATGAATTCGCGAATGCGGCTGCTGTTTGAACTGATACAATTGCTCTCTGATCAAATAACTAACAACCGATGGCGAAACCAACAATTGATAGGTGCGCAAAAACGCATTCCCTGTAAAATGGAACAATGCAAGATTGAGCCAACCCAAGGAGATCTCCGTGAATATCAAACCAATTTGAGCGATTGATGCATAGGCGATCTGACTTTTAACCGATGATTGCACCCTGGCGATGTTGGTTGCGATGAATGCAGTAATTACACCCAAAACGCCCATAATCACCCGCGCAGTCAATTGAAATTCCAAAAATGGATAGGTTCTGAGCATCAAAAACACTCCCAAATGCACACTCAATGAACCATAAAAAATGGCCGACGATGGTGTAGGTCCTTCCATCGCCCTAGGCAACCAAGACGAGAATGGAAATTGGGCCGATTTGGCATACGCCGACAGCAAAATCAACAGCGCAATGGCAATCCCTACCAACGAGTGACTTGTGATGTGCTCATGAACCAAGCTTTGATCAAGCAATCGAGAGAACGTGATGTTTTCATGCCAAAGGTGATGCATTAACCACATCGCCATGATGAGTCCTACATCGCCAATCCGATAAATCGAGAATACACGCACCGCATTTTTCACGGGCAGGTAGCGATCGCGATAAAATGAAATCAGCAAAAACGACGAAATACCCAGAATTTCCCAACCCACGAATAGGGTTTCAAGGTTCCCTGAAAACACCACCAAATTATAGCCCAAATAAAAGAACCAAACGGTATTAAAGAATCGCTTGTAGCCGGTTTCGCGGTGCAAATAGTATCGCGAATAAACAGTAATTAAAAATGTCAACATTCCCCCTACTAAGCCGAAGGTGGCTGTAACATGATCAAAAAAGAAATCGATAAAAAATACGTACCCCGTGGATTGATAGAGCACCCAATCTTTGATATCGATATTCACCGCGCCCTGCCAAACCCATAGGACAACAAAGGCCATGAGCAACAACAAATTCAATCCTACCAACCCAAAGGTCCACCTAGAAATTGCGTTCTCTTTTATTTCTGGGATCAGCAAACTCCCCAAAAAACCCAAAACGGGAATCAATAAAATCGTGTGAAGTAACAATTCCATGTTAGTGTATCATTTGGATGGGCAGATTATCTGTTTCTTCAACAAACATGAGGGGCTCAAAAGGTTTCTGGGCGAAGGATTCAGACTGAAGCGATTGTTCCACAAACTCACCGGCCGTAAATTCATAATACTTACCGGAAATCGGACAGCAACTCACCAAGTTAATCCATTCATTTTTAAACCATTCATAGGTTGCGGCATCACGGTGTATGACTTGCTCGATGATTGCGGGTGTTTGCTCCACAATCATCAACAATCTCAAAGGATCGTGTACTTCAATCATTTGGCTAGGCAATCCGGGACGTAAATCACCATCGATGCCGTTGGCAACGCCCACCAACCCCATCACATTGTGTGGCAACTTTGAACCGGCACCCAACTTCTGATTATCAACCCGCGAAAAGAAATATTCCAAGTTGATTCCACCACATACAGGTGCTGCGGCTTTGATAATTCCGTACAAAATATCACCCGTTGAATCGGAAGCCGCATTGTACGAATTCAAGAACGACCGTCGATCCAAAAACAACCCCTTGGTCAATTTCCTCGAACCAATGATGCATAAAGAATTGGTAGCATGATTCAATTCTGGTCTTGGCTCAAACAATGATACACTGCGCAATTTCACCTGCTGCAAGATGCCTGTTTTCGGTTGTTTTTTGGGAATAAGAACAAACCTGCGACTGCGCTCCAACGCATTGTTGTTTAAGGCAATGTCCATCGACTTATCGAAATGAATATGCAATTCTTGGTGACTTGATGGCAAATGATCTTGTTCGTAATAAACAATTTCATCGCGGGAAGTATCGTGCAGTGCACCCACAAAAACAGTTGATTCAGGGATCGTTAATCCATCAATTGCCAACTGCTTGCGCACTTCAGGATTGTTTGCCATCGCACAAAACAACCGCGCATTTACTGAGCCGGGACGACCGCAACAAGCACCACAATCGTAGGCAGAAAAATGCGGATTGTTCACGCTACTGCTTCCATGTCCAACGATGTAAATCAACGAAGAAAAATGCTGAGTAAGCCCCATACTTTGCAACGTAGATTTCACAATTCCAACCATTTCGGGAAGTGTAAAACCTACCTGTAACCCATCCTCAAACTTTCCTTCATGGGCAACGGTAAGCACACTGTGCTTGTGCATGTGCTGGAGCGATGTTGAGGTTGCCGGACTCATTGTGGGCTTAAAAATTTGAAAAAACAATTTGATGGCCGACCACATCCCCAGGGTTTGAGCGATTAAAAAACCGGGCAATAATGTATGGGTTTGTCGATGGAAATGGGCATCCGTTTTTCGCTTATCCTTCACGCCCGAGGCTTTTACCAAGTGTTTTGGGGTTACGGGTGCGGGACAAAGTTTGGTTTTAAACAAACTGCCCTCTGGCTGATAGTAGGTAGCAACACCAAAAAATCCTGGCGTACCAAAGGTATCGCAACTGGGCAATTGCATTTCTAGGTGTCTACGCAAGCTACATTCACGATCGTCGATACAAAAAACCGCCTGATAACTGGGCTTTTCGGATTGATTGTCGTGTTCAACGTGGCCAGTCATGTGCTGTTTGACCTGGTTGATACCGGCCAAAACTGACTGATAATGCATTATCTCGAACGCTTTTTGCCACAAAATGCGCAATTCAAATTCCAAAGGACTGCTGGGTTGGAATTTCCCGTTTATGCCAATGGCGTTTTTGTGATGTGATAAGGGTTTGAAATCAACGCCCAACTTCATGCAAAGCACATCCAATTCTAACAGAAGCTCAAAATACACGATGTCATGCAGGGTAATCTTACGCGTATCGAGTAGACCCAGTGGATTATCTTCAATATTGGCTACAATACCTGACCATCCTTGGTGGGCAAACTGCTGATCGGTGAGATAATCATGAAATAGTGACTCATCGCCTACAATTCGTTGCAACAAGTCTTCCAGCGTACTGGTTTTTCGAAACAACCAATTTTTGGCTTCTACGGTCGTGAAAAAACTCGAAAAGCTGTTTTCCTCGATGCTGCGAATGGCGTCTAGGAAGCCCATGTTTTTCTCCGGAAACTGCCAAATGGCGATCCCTTGATCGAGGTAAGAACACAAAACCCGAAACAAACTGGGATGTACCATTGAGTCGAGGTCGATATTTACATCTTTCATCCATACCCTTCTCAACCGCCCAATTTGGGGTTCGCTGGGAACAAATGGTCGGGGGTGCATCATTTTCTCCAACCATTGAGTACGTTCACCCTCGGGTTTTTCTTTGGCGATGACCTGTTCTAGCGCTTCAGGAGAAATTTCACCACGGTGAAATTTCTCCTGAAATTCGCGGAGCGACAGCAAAGTTTTGTATCCAAAACGTTCCTGCGCTTCTGACAAACCCTCGAAGAAGGGTTTGTTTTGAAACGCATGCAGTGTATTGTGATGAACAAAATCCTTCAGAGGCGCTTGTGCAGGTAAAAAATGCCTAATCTCCTCCAACGTTTTGGCAATGGAAGAATCAACATTTACATGTTTCATGACACCCTATTTTGTGTTACCCAAATGATCCAAACGATTGCTTTTTTCGCGCATACGTGTCGATAAAGCGTGGTTTGACTTAGACGTCGGAATCAGCAAATCCAAACCCACCAAATCCAATTTACCGCCGGCATTATCAAAATCGTTGCTCAAGTGAATGAGGTTATCCATCACCGTATGGTCAACTACGTTGCACTGCGTTAAATCCAACTTCAAATTTGAGGATGTTGCATGTTTGTCGATGTGCTTTTTGATCCCCAACCAATTCGAAAAAACCGCAGCGCCGGTAACAACAACCGTTTGATCTTGGGTTTGGGTGCGGGCCTTGAACGTAGATTTCAATGGAACACCGAGAATAAACTGGGTAACCAACTTCACCAAAATACCTACACCAATACCTACCAACAAATCGGTCATCAGTGTTACCACAATCGTTACACAGAATACAACCAATTGCTCCGGACCGATTTTGGCCATACGTCCAAATTCTTTCGGACTGGCTAATTTGAAGCCCACCCCAATAAGCATAGCAGCTAAAGCAGAGAAGGGAATCAAATCAGAAAACTGTAAATCCAGCATCAAGAAAATCAAAATGAAAACACCGTGAAAGAAATTCGCCCATCGGGTTTTTGCACCATTGCTCACGTTGGCGCTACTACGAGCCACCTCCGAAATCATGGGTAATCCACCGAGCAATGAAGCCACCACGTTTCCAATACCCACAGCCATCAAATCTTTGTTGGCATTGCTCTTTCTGTGATAAGGATCGAGCATATCTACTGCTTTCACGGTCAACAAGCTCTCCAAACTACCCACCAGGGCAAACATGATTACATACTTGATGAAAATCCCGGTTTGTTGAAATCCATCGAATCGCTCGTTCCAGGCCAATGTGTGAATGAAATCTTGATCAAAGTGTATCAGGTGTCCTTTGCCCAATCCCAACAGTTTCGCCAATGGTATGGCCATCGTGAGCACCACCAATGGCGCGGGAATTTTCTTCAACAAGGGTTGTTTGATGCGTGGCCAAAGAAACACAATCAGCAAACTCAACAATCCAACCACGGCTACTTTGGGATCGATGTGCATTAAGGTATGTGGGATTTCTGCTAGCAGCTCCATCGGCTCTACAATGGGCTTACCCAGTTCATTCACTGGATTAATACCCAACAGCACGTGTACTTGTTTCGACATGATTATCACGCCAATGGCAGCCAACATTCCGTGCACGGCGCTCAACGGAAAGAAATCGACCAGCGAACCCATTCTGATCATACCAAAAAGTACTTGCAGCAAGCCGGCAACCAGCAAGGCACCCAAAGCCAAATGCCAACCAAGTATTGAATCGCCTTGTCCAAATTCAGCCACACTGCCCGCCACAATTACAATCAATCCGGCGGCAGGACCTTTGATCGTAAGACGAGATCC
>JACCDW010555778.1_pt1 | contig 11368 bp, 6 predicted proteins | sample 7449781 | NCBI WGS metagenome assembly JACCDW01 (sample SAMN15323449, study PRJNA562643) | freshwater metagenome | isolation source: river surface water | place: USA:Blue River Watershed | collected 2017-08-18
AATGATGAAGTATATAATTATCCTCAAAAAGTAAAAGCATATAATGAATGGAAGAAAGTTGTAGATAGTGGAAATGATTATATTTTAATGGATCAAAATAGTGTGAATCAATTAAATCGAAATCCTCGTGGATCTTCATGTCCAACATGTCCTTTAGATATTAATTATCCTTTTTCAAATTACCGTTCTGGAAATTAAAAAAGATAAGTAAAAAATGATAATTTAAATTAAAATTTATTTTATATAATAATATATTATTATATAAATAGAACATATATGGATAAAATGAAATCTATAAAAAATATATTTTTAATATTTGTTATTTTATTAATTATCATTTACATATTTTATTATTTATATCGTGTATTATATAAAACAGAAGAAACATTTTCATTAGAAATGGATTTAAATACAGATTATGATGAAAATATAGAACATTATGAAAATATTGATTATCAAAATTATACAAATATTATATCGAATGGAACTTTTGAAAATGGTAAAGATGTAGGTGGATATATGGATCAATCAGGTGTAAATAAAATTGTTGAAAAAAAGAATCCATCATCTAGTAAATATGTATTACAACAAGAAGATACACGTGATTTAACATATTATAATATTGTACAACCTGTTATGAAAAATAGTTTATATGTATTTATGATGTGGGTACATTTAGAAAATCCAATTAGTGATAAACATGATTTTTCAAAATTATTACGAGTCCGAATATTAACTGAAAGTGGATCAAATGAAATACCTGTAATTAAAAGTAGTATTGAACGCGAAAGTACATTAAACTCTTCTAAAAAGTGGTATTTAATTAAATATACATTTTCAACATCCAATCAAGTTAAAAATAATATGAATATTTATATTAACTATACAAATGAACTTATTGCGAAAAACATTTATTACGCAAATATTAGTTTATTTAAAGTATTAAATGATGTTCCTGATTTTATTTTCACAAATGGATTAACAACATTTATTTCAGGTCTTTATTGTGAAAATGGTGTTATTTCTTGGAGAGATTTAGGCGTATTAGGAAATAATTTTGCTTTAAAAAATCGTGCAGTTGTAGATTCAAAAGAAGGTTTTGTAAATATGTATAATAATGTTGCTAAACAAATGAATGGTAATCAACTCTTTTCAACTTCACCGATGTTTATGATTAATTTATTAACATTAATTGATTCAAAAGATATGAATGAAAATGAAACATTTTCAATATTATCTATTTTTGATAATAGTGATAAACCAATTATTGAATTAAATATATCTAAAGATAATAATATTACTCTTCAATGTAAAGATTTATCACAAAAATCAACATCATCGCTAATTCTTACAAATAAAACATTATTATCACTTGCTTTTAATAATGATTTACACACACTTGTTTTTTATCAAGATTGTGTACCAATGATTCGTATTGAAAATTGTCCAACATTATATTTTGATAAATGTAAATTTATTTTAAATCAAAAGCAATATTTAAAGATGAATGTTTATGATTGTATGGTACATAATTATGTATTATTAGAAAAAGAACATAAAGATTTACGCACTTATTTAATGAATAGCGCTCAAAGATCATCATCTACAAAAACATCATTATTTGATTATGTAATTCCTAAATTTGATTCAAATACAAAGAGTGAAGATTTAGAAAATGATGATGTAAGTGATAAAGATGATTTTAAAAAGACCTTTCACAGTAGTGAACAAGTTTATACAAATGTTAAAAAAGACAGTTGTAATAAACCAATTGAAGTAAAACCGAGTGATTGCCCAACTGCTTATAAAAAAGGTGATGAATACTTTATTTTTATTCCAAAGAATTCGTATTATCACAATAAACTTGGTTATTATGGTGAAAAGTTATATGGAAATGATAAATCAAAAGTACGATATATTTATCAAATGAACTTCCCAGAATGTGAATTACCCATTATTCTTACAGAAAATGAAGGTGGAAAATACGCAAATACTTGTCCTTTTATTATTGAAAAGAATAATCCTTGTGGAATGGTTGGTTGTGGTAATGTAGATTGGAATAAAGAGTATGTTGAAGATTTAGGATTAGATGATAAATGTAAAAATGCTGTATCATATTATTGTCGTTCTAATTATGATTTAGATCCAAAATGTGTTGCTTGGAAACCTGAGAATAAATATGATGTACCAAGTATTCATATAAGAAATTATTTTGAATCTCCAGATGAATATTGTGATGTTAGTCGATTTAATATTGAGCAACATCCTGATTTTAAAGATTATATAAGAAAAGATCAAATTCCTTGTTGGGGTTGTGATTTGAAAGACGATTAAAGCGATTCATCTTCTCAAGATAAACGATTAAATAATTTTTATATTTTTAAATTTATAAATAAAAAAATAGTAGATTTTTTTATATAAAAAATAATATTTGGAAATAATAGTAAAGTTATATTTTTCATCATGAAAAGTAATTATGATTTAATAATATGGATATTTATCTTTTTATTAATTGCTTTTATTTTTGGTTTATATATATCTGAAAATCATCGCATTCCTAAATCACTTTATATGCGAACATCCGCCGGTGCTTCTACTCCTTATATGGAACATTTTACACAAAAATCATCATCATTTGATGTAGCAGGTGGAGCATCATCAAAGTATGGTTGGGGTATAAGTGATGATTATAAACGAAAAGTGATTTCAAAAAAAGAAGAAGTATCAGAGGTAAAAGAAACTCCAAAAAATTGTAAAAAAAAGGAAGAAAAGTGTGTACAAGATAATATGTTTAAATCACAAAGTGAATTATGTAAAAAGTGTGATATAACCACAAATCCTGATATTAATAAATATGTATTAAAAAGTTCTGTACCACCATGTCCAAATATGAGTGAATATATAAAAAAAAATGAAATTCCAGCATGTCCTAAAATTGATTTAAATGAATATATTAAAAAGAGTGAAATTCCTCCTCCAAAGGAATGTCCTAAAATTAATTTAGATGAATATATTAAAAAGAGTGAAGTACCACCACAAAAAGAGTGTCCCGAAATTCCCGAAATTCCACAATGTCCAACTTGTCCCGAAATTCCTGAAAATATTAAACAAAGAAAAGAAGTTAAAAATATTCGAGAATTTAATATAGAAGATGTTAAAAATGTTTTAAATAATAAAAAATCTTTAAATATTCAAAATAGTGAAGATGTTGAAATGATATTACAAGATCAACGTATTCGTGAATATTTAGACGAAAATTATGAAAAGAAAAATCCAAATATACCTAAAGAAAATAATCAAGAAGAAAATGAAATAAAAGGTTATCAACCTAAAGTAGTCGAATCTGAATCAGTAATAACAAGTGAAAATAAATATGAATCTTCCTCTTCATTATGGGAACAAATTAAATCATTCTTTTCATTTAATATTGATACTTCTAAATTTAAATTACCTGAAGATTCACGTGATGCTTCTACGAAATTTAAATTATATCGCCCTGAAAGAACTCAATTAGATTCAAATGTTGAAGCATTATTATCTACAAATGTATCAAATGTATATAATCAATTATCACAACTTCAATTACCTAAAGATGAACCAAGACAACCTTTTAAATTATATCGTCGTGAAAAGAGTGATTTAGATGAAAATGTAAAAGCACTTTTATCCGCAAATTTATCAAAATTAGCAGAAATGAAATTACCTGAACAAAAATCAGATCCAGCAAAATATAAATTATGTAAATCGGAACAAAATGATGTTGTCGAAAAAATTGTATCATCACTTCAATCTTATATAACTTCTCTTCTTTCACAACCAAAAGAAATTAAATTACCTCAACCCGAATCTATACCAACACCAGAACCTACACCTCTTCCCGCACCTGAACCTGAAAAATCTCCCGTTCATAAACATTACGTTTATGAAGAAGATCAATTACATCAAAAATGTGAAGAAAATAAATCATCCATTCGTCTTCATAAACTTTATTACAATGACAATGAAGAGAAAAAAATGATTTATAATAATAGTTGTAATGATAACAAAAATAAATATTGTGATAATTATCAACTTTCCGATTCTGGAGCAATGTATGCTGGCGATAGTCTCTACTCTGTTGCTAATTTCTAAATAAGAAACCTCTTTTCGCTTTATAATTATTATATTTATTAACAATTATTTTATTTATTAACAAATTATTTATTTGTTAATAAGTTTATAAAAATGTTTTTTTTATTTATTTAAGTTGATCAATAATTTTATTTAAAGCATCATTTACAAAAATCATATTTTCAATTGATTCATTTTTTTCATTATATTTTGGATAAATATATTCAAAATCACCTTCATCATCCTCTTGAATTTCAACTTTCTTCTCTCCTTTGGAGCAGAAAGTAGAAGCGACTCCATCACGTGTGTCACACGTGTCACACGTGTCACATGTGAAGGAGGAGTTGTCATTTGTATTTTCACTTAAATCAACTTCTGTATTATAGATCAAATCTTTATTTAGTGTTTGATTGGAAGAAGATGTATATTTTTGTAAATCTTCCATATTTTCACACTTTTTATAATCAAAATATTTTAAATCATCTTTAATTAATTCATTTACAATATTTAATGTAGTTTGATCATAATATACAGAATAATGAGCATGAGCATGTGAATTTACACGTTGATATGGATTATGAATTCGATAATATATTTTTAAATGATTAAGTACTTTATCTAAATCTTCTTCTAATGTTTCAAAATGACCTATAAATTGAACACATAATTCATTTCTTTCATTTAATAAATGTTTTGCTTGACTCATAAATACATGAATATACTCCATATCACTTACTATATTTTTCATAGTTACATATTTTGGAAATGGTATTTGTTTATTCATATGATTCCAACCGGAAATCATTCGATCATATGGATTTCTTATAAAAGTGAATTTATAATAACTTTCCCACTTTTGTGGCGTCATATTCATTTTTGCGTTTAAATGTGGTGATGTTTTATAATAGATGTAAACTCCATGAACCCGATTTTCATAATTCTTTTGATGTGGATTTTTGCGTTTATTTAAACAAAATGTATCGTGATCGGGTCGCTTTAAATAATATGTTTCAAAACCATAATATTGTTTTAATATAGAAGCAATATAAGAACCGCCTGTTTTATGAACATGAATAAAGATTGCTTTTAAATCATGATTTATACTACACATTTATTTAATTAAAATATCTTTACTTTCTTTTTTGAAATATTTTATCAAAATAAAACGATTATAAAATCAAACTAAATAGATACAATATTTTTCTCTTTTATTCTTCTTTTTATATTTGCTATACTATTTCTATTTTTAATAATATTATGAATATATTGAATATTACTTTTTATTTTATTTAAAATTTCAGATTTTTCTAAAATTTGTTCACTGCTCATAAATTCATTATAATTTGTAAATAATTGATTTTGTTTATTTTGTTGAATAGATAGTTCTAAAGATAATTTGATCGAATCTAAAAGTATAGTATTATTTTGATTTTCAGAATTTTTAACAAAAAATCTTTTTAATATACTCATTGGTTTACTTTTACCAGATAAATTTTTAAATTTTATACTTGTATCACTTGATAAAGTTTGTTTTGTGATACGAAAAACAGAACCTGTATTTGTTTTCAATTCTTTCGATTTAAATTCGTGATTTGAATATATATAAAGAAGAAGTAAAAGAATCGATTCGAATAAAAGATCTTCATTTATATTTTTTATATTTTCCTCATAATTAAGATAATATATCATTTCATATACAGTTTGTAATGTATTTAATTGATTTAACGAAACAAATGATGTTAATTTACTTATTTTATTTATAAAACTATATTTAAATTCATATATTTTTGAACTATTTTGTAATCCATCACGAATGATAATAGAAGATAAATCTTCATTTATTTTATTACTATTTCCATTTTTATTTTTTACAAGTGAAACTCGAAATGTTCGATTTGATCCCTTTGATCGAATAAAACGACATAATTCAATAATCGATAAATCAACTTTACTACGATTTGTATTTATACTATTATTAAATAAATTAAATGTTTGAAGTGTACAATGATTACTTTTTGTTGCTATTTTTCGTAATATACATAATTGTTCATCATCTGAAAAATAATGTATATAATCTGATTCAATAACATATTTAACATTTTTTAATAAGTGTGTATCATTATATACATAAAAAAAATTATTTATTAAAGAATCGCTAAGTGAATCAAATGAATTATTTTCTATATAAGTATTTAAATAAGATCCTAATAGTTTGCTTACATTTTCTGAAATACTACTATTTGGTTTATAAAATAAAACAAATAATAATAATATTTTTATTTTTCTTTGATCTAACTTTTTTGAAATACGTTTTATTAAATAAATTTTGTTCATGATTTGATTTAATTCACTATTCGTACCAAATAACATTGATTTTGCTTTTTTATATGAAGATGAATTATTTAATGAATTACTTGATGTATTACTTGATGTATTATTTATACCAATTTGTTTATTATTTATATTTGTATAAATACTTTTTTCTTCATTTTTGGGTAAACGTACTGAATGAATATAATGATTATATAAATTTATAAACATTTCTAATTGAGCAAATGATATTAATGGAGTTTTTTTAGCAATCACTTCCACAATTATTTTAGGTATTTCTATTTGAGATTTTTTATTTTCTTCTGTTTTTACAAAAAATATAGTATTATTTTGTTCAATAATATGCCTTGAATATGATTCATTTAAAGCACCACTTTCTTTAGTTCCTTCAAAACAAGGTCCATGTTGTAAAAAAAATTGATATAAATAATAAATTGATCGTTTATAAAATTCACTTTCTTCATTTATTTTTGTTTTTATTTTATCAAAATCATTACAATTATAAATTATATTATTTTCACTCATTCTTTATTTCCTACTTTATATATATTTTATATTTTACTTTTATTTCGTTTTTTATTTTATTTTTATATATAACTATATATTATATATTTATAAAAATGAGCATTTATTCTCAAGATATTCATCAAAAAATTCACCAAAAAGTTAATGAAATTAAAATAGTTCAAGATGACAATAAATTTGAAGAGTTAATTGAATTATTTAAGGAAAAATACGGAAATGATTATATATCCTATATGACCAGTTTCTTTTTAGAACCCGCACTTTTTGTAAAAGTTACAAACTCTTTCCTTGAAGCACACAAAGATGAATTTAACAAAAATCAACTTGAAGATGAAGATGATGTAAGCGAAGCAGAGAATGAAGATGAAAGTGAAGATCAAGATGAAAGTGAAGATCAAGATGAAAGTGAAGATCAAGATGAAAGTGAAGATCAAGATGAAAGTGAAGATCAAGATGAAAGTGAAGATAATTGTGATTGTGAAAATGATGCTTGTGATGTATTAAAACATAGAAATGATGAATTATGTACTGATATTGAAAATATGGATGATTTAGGAGATGAAGAAAAAGCATTTTTAAAATCTTTATTAGAAGGAAATCATAATGAAAATTCTCAAGATGAAAGCGAATCAGGAGAAAAAGAGGAAGAAGAAGATGATGAAGAAAATGAGGAAGAAGATGAGGAAGAAGATGAGGAAGAAGAAAGTGGTGAAGAAAATGAGGAAGAAGATGAGGAAGAAGAAAGTGGTGAAGATGAAGAGGAAGATGAAGAGGAAGATGAAGAGGAAGAGGAAGCAAGTGAAGAAAAATTAGAAAATGAGAAGAAGATAAAGGAGTTTATTGAAAATATTGAAGATGTTGTTCCTTTCCACAAAATGTCATTTATGATGATGATGTTATTTGGTATCGATGATGATGAAAAAGAGGATTTTGCGACTTTATTAAAAGAAAATAGCGAAAAACAATATTGTATTGCTTCCAATCCTTATTTCTTAAATCACGAAAAGAGTAAATATCATCGTTTTATTTACAAAAAGATTAAATCTTTATCAAAAAGAGTTGAAAAAGAAGAAAATAATCAAATTGAAGAAATAAAAGAAGAAGTAAAAGAAGTAGAAAAAGTAAAAGAAGTAGAAGAAGTAGAAAAAGTAGAAAAAGTAGAATAAAAATAAATTATATAAAAAAAAATAAATTATATAAAAATATGATTTTAATATAGAAAATGAACTATATTAAAACTATAAAAAAATATAACAATACATTTATACAAAATAGAAATAAATTTGTTAAAAATAAAGAATATTTAACTATTATTATCTATTTTATTATATTATTTATCATTGACCGTTCTGGTACAGTTATGGAATTATATGGTCAAAATATTGTACGACGATTTATAAATATGTATAAAAGATTAGACCCATTAAATTATGAAAAGCGATTAAAACCATATTGTGTAAAATATGATAAAATGTTAGATAAAAATGATGTTCAAAGATTACAAACTATTAAAATTCCTGAAAAATATGATGTAGGATTCTTTAGTAGAAAAAATACTATTACTTATCAATTTAACAATTATAGTCCTGAAGAAAAACAAATTATTACAGATATACGTGAAAAAATAAAGCAAAAATATGAAGAAAAAATTGGTAAAAAATTATATTCTTTAGGAGCAAATAATGGTACAATATATCAATATAAAGGGAATAAATCACAACATTTATGGCATGTAGATCCTCGAAATTTATCGGAAATTTATAATATAATTATTTGTATTAAAAGAGTTGGTAAAATTAGTCCTTTACAATGTAAAAATATTGAAGGTGAAGAATATTCAATTCATTTTGAAGAAGGTGATGCTGCGTTATTTAATGGTGGAACAACAGTTCATCAAGTTCCTCCAAGTGATGATCCTAATTCTGAAAGAACTGTTTTATCATTAGCATTTACATCCAAAGAAGAATTTAGCAAAGATCCAAATATGACAAATAATTTATGTTCTTATTTAGAAGGAGGTAGTAATTATTTAAATATTATTAAAACCATATTTATGATATTTATAATTAACTTTATATTAGCATATATTTCAGGAATCAATAAATTATCCTACACATTTTTATTAACATTTTTTATAATTATACTACTAATGGTAAAATATATTCCATATTATTTTGATATAGGTTTAGGAACAGGAAGAGCATCATCTATCTATTATAATGTTATGCTTTTAATCTTCTTTATGATTATGACTATTTCTGTAAAAGGAGGTATTGTATTCCTTAGTTACTTCTTATTAAGTGATCTACTTTTCCCACGAAAATGGGTTGAATATGATTAAAAATTATGAAAAGATTTTTTTTATAAAACGCACAAAATCAGCTAAATGCTGATTTTCTTAGTTGCCCTGAAAGGGACTTATAATTTTTTATTTTTATTTTTAAAAATAAAGAATATATACATAGAAAAGCAAAAGATAAACATTTTTTATTTTGTTTTTTATTTTGTTTTTACTAAAAGTGTTTGATCAAAATGTTACCGTGACACGAAAAGTCGGAAGTCGGAATCTCATATCCGAGTTTGCGATAATAATTACGCACACCAACTCCTGAAATCACAGCCATTCCATCAAGTTGAGGTGCCTCCTGTCGTACAATACGCTCTGCGTTTGCGACAAGTTGCTTTCCAAAACCGAAATGCTGAGACTTGAGTTGTTGATCACCACTCTTTGAATAAACGGGTACAACATTGCCATACACGTGAAGTTCACGAATCAGACCTTTCTGTTGGAGATCACTAAAAGTGATCTTTCCAGCGTTTTCCGAAATACGAAGACGAAGAAAGCCATAAATCACATCTTCCTTACCACAACCATAAAAGTCGGGTGTCGGAAGTCCAAATGACTCATAAATAGTCTTCTTGACCTTGTACTGCTCATAAGGCGCACAATAGGTACAAGAACAAGACTTGAAAGAAAGAAAAATCTCCTTGCCATCTTGTCCGTCATAATCACAACGCACCAAACGGGCACGATGAATGTGATCAGTATTGTGACGAACCTCCATTGTACGAATCTCTTGAGTAGAAGACGAGGCTTCTTCCAACTTATCATCAAGAACTTGACGTAGGTTAGCAACCTTGTTTCCACCCTCAATATAAGTACTGGGGAAGTCACGTTGAACGCGATTCACACGAATCCACGGGGGAAGAGCCTTCATAACATCAACAAGGATGCGAAGGAACTCCTCATAATTGGTCTCAGCATAAGGCTTATAAAGCCCGTCATCATACCACTTCTTAATCTCCGTGAACTCAAGAACGCACGTTGGGTAAATCTTCCACTGATCCGCCTGAAGGGCAGGATCAGAAAGCACAGTTTGAAACATAAGTTCATCCTTTTGGGGAGTCGAATATGGCAAATCGGGCATCAAATGGATATCTACTTTGAAACACTCATCCTTGGCAAGTTTCAATGCTGCCTTAACTTGGGCAGTAGTACACTCGCGATTATTCTTCTCAAGAACTTCGTCATCCGTATGTTGAACACCCATTTGAATACGGGTGACTCCATACTTACGGAAACGACGCAACTCGGGCTTCGTAATCTTATCAGGACGGGTCTCGATAGTAACACCGATAATACGACAATGCGTACTCTCGTTGATACGTTGCTCCTCCTCAATGCTCAGCATAGGGCGAAGCGAAGACGGATCGTCAAAAGCAGTATTTGCTGCGTAATAAAGTCCAGTAATGAACTCCTCAGCAACCTTGGGTTGATAGCACGAAAAGGTGCCACCCAAAATAATACACTCAATCTTATCCACATCGTGTCCATTCATAATATAGGAATGAACGCGTTCACGGAACTGTTCAAATGCCTTGAAACCATTACGCTTTCCGCGCATTACCGTGGGTTCACCATGGTAATAAGAGCGCGAATAACGAGGGTCATTGGGGCAATAAGAGCAGTTGTAAGAGCAAGAGAAAGTATCCGGAGGCATAATCACTGAAACGACGATCACACCAGAGGTGCTGCGTGTCTTTCGAGTGACCAAAAAGTCCTCTAGAATCTCATTCTTGGCAATAGCACCAGTAGCAGTAAGCTTCCGGTACATATAAAGCATTTCACTCTTCTTAGGTGTAATCTTGTACTTACGACGAATCATAAGGGATACAGAATGAAACTTCTTCTCATTGGGTACATACAAATCATACTCTTCCACACTCTTCTTGCCATACTCTTCCATCACATCAGTGATGAAAGTAGTAGCGGTAACAATGTGAATAGTAAAAAAGATGTACGAAACAAAAGGATGAATCATAAAAAGAAATCGAGAGCAATAAAGCATAATCGACTGAATAGTGAGTTTAAAGAAAAGAGAAGAAAAAGCAAGTTTCGTAT
>JACCDW010051074.1_pt1 | contig 11367 bp, 15 predicted proteins | sample 7449781 | NCBI WGS metagenome assembly JACCDW01 (sample SAMN15323449, study PRJNA562643) | freshwater metagenome | isolation source: river surface water | place: USA:Blue River Watershed | collected 2017-08-18
TACTTTGCATAAAACCATTTGTGCTATTCGGTCGCCTGGATTGAATATAATAGAGTGCGGACCATGATTAATCAAAATAACTTTTATTTCTCCCCGATAATCTGAATCAATCGTGCCCGGTGAATTTAACACAGTAATTCCATGTTTTAGTGCCAATCCACTTCTTGGTCTTATTTGCAATTCATAACCTTGCGGAACTTCTACAAATAATCCAGTTTCAACTAAACATCTGCCGCCTGAGTCAATTGCGACTTCATTAATACATCGGATATCTAAACCAGCACTACCCGGAGTTTCGTATGCAGGTAGTGCATTATTTGACTGATTTACTACAGATACTATCATAATTAATTTTGCAATTGTACTAACCAATAAGATGATTCAAAATCAGTTCCGGTAAAATCAATTCTTGCTAATCCTTCTGGTGAAATATGAAGTTTACCAGAATCACCTTTATTTGCGATAAGAATTTCTTTTAATTTATCTGCTGAAAAACAGATAGGTTCCATATTAGTAATATTAGTAGGACCAACTTCAAATGAAATGTTATCTGCATTAATAGTGGTATAGTTAATAATAAATTTTATACTACCATTTACAACTTGTACTGCAAAATTCTTAGCATCTGGTAATGCATTTTTTGCTTTAATAAATTTAGATACAAATTCATCATCAACATCGATTGAAACCTGATAATCTGGTTCGGCATTAATTGTTGGTACTGCTGGAATTACGGTGGTATCTGCTAACATGAAGGTTAGTTTAGTAGTACCTTCGGAAATTTTCATTGCATAATTTTTACCGGCGGATTCTTGCACATCAATATTGATTTTTTCTCCTACAGCACTAAGCATTTTTGTTAGCGCACCAGTATGATTAATACCTAATGACCCATTCATAAATGGAGTAGTTTTCCATTGAATTTTACCTACTACGGTTTGATCCTGATCAATCAGATTACATCCTACCCCGGTAGGATTTTCATTAAGAATAACCGCTTCACAATTCCCTGCTAAATAATAGCGATTAATAAATGATTGTAATTTACTTTTTTCCATGTTTACCTTTTAAAATTTAAAGAATTCTGCGAACTTATTTGCATCGGTAGTTGATATAGAATCGCCTCCGAATTTTTTATATGTTTTTTTGTATTTTGCATAAACGTGCATTGCATTTTCTGGATCTGCAAACATATCATGCAATGATAATATCACATTAAACAAATCCGTTGGAATAGCTGTTTCTAATAATTCAACATGGCTATCAACCATTTTGTCAATATCTTTTGCAAGATTCACATAAAGATGTGTATTATGCACAACCATCCTCGGCATACCTTCTTGTGAATATCGATCCAATCCATCCGTTGTTTGTCCACCTAAGTATTCATAAGTAAAATCTTTACAAGCCGGACAATCCATACTACAAGGTACATGTTTTGTCTTGTCAATCTCTACAGACTCTTTGCCTTTCTTGATATGAGTCTTTCTGCGATATTCCGCATTCTTAGGGAAATACAATTCAGTGAATGTTTGTGTTTTGTAGTTCCCCGAATGAAGATATGTTCCATATACCGGATATTGACCAGGTGATGATGAATCTGTGGATAATTGCACCCGACCATTGGTTAAGTCATTAAGCAATTTCTGCAATGTTGATAAAATGAAGAAATCTGATATCTTTGAGATGCCTAACAAGTGAATGTATTGCACATGGGGCTTTTCAAATTCTCGTTCTTGCAACATTAATGCAATCACATACATAAAATCAACTAAGCGCTTCGGACCTCCAATGCACCAACCATTAAAATCAAAATCTTTGAACTTATGATACCAAGTGTTATATTCTTCATTATATGTTCCTTGAATAACATTGAGGAACTTAGTTTTACCCGATTGATGTTTTTCAAACCATTTGAAGTTATCAAAAGAAATATCCATCGAATCCTGAAAACGATTTTCAAATGTTACCCGGGGCGGAATATCTAAATTAGCCGCTACATCACTGTTAGCTTCTAACCAATGAAATATTTTTTCTCGAATTGTGCTATCCCATTTCAATGCACCGGTAGCAATCTGGAATCCTCCTGAATCACCAAATACTAATACATCATCATCTAGACCAATCTGTTGACGAAAATCCATTTTCTTGTAATGGTGACCTGCCGTAATCAAAAAATATGGATGTCTCCATTCTTCTGGATAATCTTTCCCAAAAAATCTCATAGTGGTACCATCTTCAAACTTAGCATCCTTTTTGAATGCCGATACCATCGATCCTGCGGATAATGAAGGATAGTAAATAAACTTTTTACTCATTATTTTCCTTGTATTAAATGTTTACAATATGCTGTTTCATGCCATATATTATGTTCTTGAGTTATATCATTAACCATAATATGAGCTTCTAACTGACGACCTAAGTCAGAAATATCAACTATATCGTAATGTGTTCTTTGCGTTTCTATTGTATGTTGTAATAATCGTAATGCACTTGTAACATCAAATGCTTTGTATAAACGATCATAATCTATAAATTCAGGAAATGATCTAAAGTTAGGATATACAATGTCAGCTCCAAATGATGTTGCCTCAATAACTGTCCATGACACATAATCTTGCAATGCGGAATTGAACTGAATTTTACATGTAGCTAATTCGGTGTAATATTCTTCCTTTGTTAATCCACTTAATAATTTAAAACGCGGTTGACGTTTAGCTAATGCTTCCATTGCATCAATTACACCAGGTAGCATTGATCTAAATTCTTTACCAGATGTAGTTACGTGCCATTCCCATGGAGTATGTTTTTCTAAAAACTGTTCTGCAACATCCAACATGAAAAATGGATTCTTTTCTTTGTCTAATCGAGATGAATATACTACTACATTTTTCTTTCGGTTAGGTATATTTGGTAATTTTGCTAATGTAGCTTCTTTATGAATTGGCAATGAAACTACATGAATCGGTGCAGTGAATCCAGCTGCTCGAAGTTGTTCTCTATGAATAGTGCTACCAACAAAAATACCAGACATTCGTTTGTCTAATCCCAATTCATAATTACGCATCCATTTTGCCATTGGATATGTAAAATCATATTCATCAATTGATTGTGCATGAAGCATTGCATACACTTTAACTTCAATTCCATATAAATCTAAAGCATACCAAATTGCATCTAAACCAGGAGTCCAATAGTCTTGCAAAAAGATAATATCTCCAGATTTAACTTCATCATTATAAATTCGTTGAAGAAAATTTTGACATTGTGTTAAACTAAATTTACCTCTACCAATAGCATCTAATACGGCTCCAACTTTAATTTGTTGATCCGGATCAAAATCTCCTTCAATATCTACGAAGTTTAACTTTCCAGCTTTTACATATGGTTCAAATGTTGCTGGCATCCATTCTTTTGATAGCTGATATGTATATCGAGCCTTAAGTGGTTCTAAACCAAAATAAAATAAATTCCTCATTGTAACTTATAATAATAAATTTTTTAAAACTATCCAAATTAATTTCGCTCAATGATTGCACCATTCTCCCAATCTTCCCAAACCTCTACTTTGTATAATTCTGGAAACTGATCTAATAACCATTCGCCAATTGATTCACACGACATTGGTCCAAACTCTAACACATTGGCAACATCTTTTTCAAAATATAATTGAAGACATCTTTTTATTTCTCGATTCAACAAAATAAATTCCTTATCTCGTTCTGTATGTGTTACTGTTGCATAACATCGGAATCCGAACATATGTCTATGTCTATCCGATAAGAATGCTACTTCTGGAAATACTTCTTTTGCTTCGGGCCAACAATGAAACCCTTCCATACTAAATGTTACTACTACGCTGTACTTCATCTGCTATTAACTGTTTAAATTTAGTGGTCGACCACCCATGGTCTCTGTTTATGTAATGAATAGGAATAGCTAAATCATCACCGGTAAATTTCTTTCCAATGTAATCGTCGCCTAAAAACCGTATATCCGGATCAATTCCTTTAAGAAATGCATATAGTTCTGATTCTAAATTATAAGAAACAACATCATCGACATATTCTAATGAAAGTAGCATTTCGCGTCTATCTCTAACTGATAGTATCGGTTTTAGTTTTTCCGGACGTTCTATAGTTGGATCTCCGTGTAATAACACAACTAACCGGTTACACTGTTTTTTACATTCTTTAAACATTTTGATATAACCCGGATGGATAACATCAAAGTTGCCGGCTATAACTCCTACTTTCATAATCTATTATAATAAATTTAGTTAATATTCCCAAAACATTTATGTTTCTTTTTATATTTTATTGCATAATCCTTATTGCAAAGATCACAAATCTCTCTTGGTTCTATACGTCCTTTGTTCCACGGGATATTTCCAAGTAATGAATCTGATATTTTATCTCTTGTTTCAATGCTCCTCGAACCAAGTGCTGATATAGATTTTGCGATCTTTTGATTGTGTTCTGTAGTATTAGTATGCCCTAATCTAGTTGGCGCCTGGAATCGTCCTTTATATAATAAACTCATCCGAATAGCATGTTGTTCTCGTAACCAATTATATTCACGTGATGAGATTATATAATCTCGCTTCCCCGTGGTATTTACGCCTAACCTACCCATTGCGTAGTATGCATAAAATAATTTATCATTATTTGGGTAAATTTCACAAAGCAATTTATGTACAATAAAATGTTCTCGTGCCGTTAACTCAACAAGATTAGATTTATCATCAGTACCACCTAAACACCTAGGAATAACATGATGCTGTTCATGATAACCTTGCAACTTTCTATTGCGAGCTTTATCAATTATAGCATCATGTATTTTTTGGTAATTCATTTAAATTTCCTCATCATACATATATGATGTTGGTTTAGTTTCTTGCATATGCATTTTTGCAATCATATGACATCGATACCAACCAGCATCTATACTCACCGTATCGGTGTCTTTTAGCATTTGTACTGCATCATCGATGATTCGATAAATAATGTGGCATCGGTTAACAAGATCCACAGGAATGTTCTTTAAAGTGTCATTAGCAGCTTCAATTGTTACTGCACAATTGGTAGTATCTAGAATATGTCGAATAACTGACAAATACTGACTGTTATCATGAAATATAAGTTGACGCATATATTCTATAGTAAAATAATAATGCGGATATGTTTTGTAATTATCAACTTCTAGTTTATTATTAACTAACTCTCTAACAAAGAATGTCATAATATCCGAATAACGACCTTCTACTTCTCGGCCGCGCCATTGTTTTTTTCCGTACATAGTTTTTTATTTAATATAATAAAATTATATGGATTATCCAAAGCTAAAAAACTTTGCCGCATTATTATTTTCTGGTAATACGCCCCAATTCATTGCTGCATAAAAATCATCTAGTTTGCCTTTTAATTCTCGTTCGAACTGCTTGTTACGATCAATATATGTAGTAACAAATTCTATAATCTCAGGTGGATCCTGATATCCCTTTAATGCCATGGTATCAAATCCATATGGATTATTTCGAAGATATGCCCATTTCACTTTATCGCCATCTTTGATAGAAACTACATCGGTTGTCAATGTCGTTAACATATCATTGTAATTAATTGCCGATTTAACATGAGCTGGCGAACCAGATAAATATCCACTAAAAGGTTTACGTTTCTTAGTATATTTAGATATTTCCTTAACACCGGAGTTTTTCATTACTCCTAACATGTTAGCTGATTGTATTGAATCTTTAAATTTCAAAATCATATCAGACGTCGACTGTTTACCATTTTGTTTCAATATGTACCACAATGTTTCTTTCATTATAGTTTTAAACTCATCTGGAAAACTAGATCTAACTACATCTAATCCTTTTATATCTAATTTATTAGTAGGTTTACCTTCTTTAAAAATAACCCATTGTGCATATCTCTTTTTAGCAATCCATAAACCAGACTTTGCAACATATTCTTGTTTAATTTGCCATCGGTGAGTTGGAGTATTGTGAAATACAAGTGCATATTGATCATACATTTGATTAACATGTTTTTGAATCTCAGATGCAATTTCATTTGTTTTCGATACCATAAATTCTTCATCAGATTCATCATATGTTGGATATCGATGTTTAATTAATGGAAGTGCCGAAATAAATGCTGAATCTGTATCTGTATAAAATGCAAATTCTGCTTTAGCTCCCGTTGAATTAATAAAATGATCTTGTCCTATTTCTTTTGTATAATAGGAATTAATAACCCGTTGTGAAAATTTAATTACACTTTGACCAGTAGCTGTAATGGCACCTGCATTGTCTAAATCGTGGAATCGGAATGTCTTAAGTCCTAATACTCCATAAAATGAATTAAGCAATACCTTTTGAGTGGTTTGCATTGCATCATAAAATTTATATTCTTCAGTACCTACAGTATATTCATCTCGCTTATCTTTAAATTCTACCCGTTCATCAAACCATTTTTCCAAAATCTTTGGCAAGAATCCTTTTATATCGGTACGATACACAGCCCCGTTGCTGGCAACTGTATATTTATTATCGGTTAACCACTGTTTAACATCTGTAATTGTTTTATTTGCAAGTTGTACAACGGTTGGTTCTGTTTTTAATAAACATGTTTCATCCCAATTTGGAATAACTCCAATTTTTGTCTCTGGAGAAATATTCAAACTCATAATGATACTAGGATATAGTGATGTTAAATCTAAGTCATAAATCCAATGATATAATCCGGGAATAGGTGGCATCACATATGCACCAGCTAATACATCAGATGTAGTTTCTTCTTCAATAAAACGGAACTGTTTGTTTGGAGCTACATATCCATTACGTTTTAAATCTACTATAGCAGCACCATCTAGATATTTAGATGCATAATAAACATCTTCATATGGTACATGTCCTTTATGACATATAGTCCGTGCTAAGTTTATGAACTGTAACTTTTCATCTAATTCATAAACCAAATCGGTATCTGTCATGTTGTAAAAAGCAAACTTGTGAATATCTTGTGTAAAAAGAACATCTAAGTCGCCTTCATATTCAACTTTACCTCGACCTAATTCTAGTTTTGCAACAGTATCTAATCGATAATTTGGTAATTCACTGTATGTAAAGTTTTTATATAATTTTAAATAATCTAAACTAGAAACACCGAATATTTTCCATTTTTCCTTTTTTGGATTATAATCTACAATTCCAGCTGGACTTAATTTTTTAATAGCATTTACACCTAATACCTTTTTAGCACGACCTAACAAATAAGGTATATCATATCCATCAGTGTTCCATCCTGTGATTACAGTTGGTTGTACAGCAGCGAATATGTTTATAAAACGCGTTAAAAGATCTCGTTCGTCTCGAAATATTTCCAAAACATAACCATCGCCTTGTATTTCACGTTCTTTTATGCGATTTTGTTCGTCTAATATAAGTACTCGTCTATCATTACCAATTTTATCATAATATGCAATTGATGTTATAGCCGTGCGTACATCATGTATAGTACTATATCCATTTTCATCTTTTGCAGTCTCAATATCAAAGAAAAAATCTCGATGTCCTTTTGATACCAAATCTGATTCATAGTATAAATCTATCAGGGTTCGAACTTCTTCGTTTAGATCAGATTCATATGCCGATGGATTATCTTTGTGATTTCCAGATATCTGTTTTAATGTAGTGCCGTCTAATGACACATATGTTCCTTCCGAATCTGGTAAGTATGCGTATGGTTTAAATGGAAATTTTTGATGTCCTAATTCATCGTCCCATACGTGCATAGTGCCAGATTTTCTGTCATAGCCGATTGATTGATACATTTACTTTGTTATTTCTTTATGATGTAATATACGAATAATTCCATATAAATTAATTGATATGATGACAAAACTTAGTACTAAGTGACTTATATTGTTTATATATAAATCATATGACACCCATCCGATATCTCCGATAATCCAGGAGATCATAGCAGTTTTAGTTAAGCCATTGGCGTTGGTAATATATCCTAACAATACCAACGCCGTGCTAATCCATCCGATAGATTCTATCATCAATCGATATTTATCATTGCAATTTCCGACTCTCTGAGTAGAATATATTCTTCGCCTTCAATTGTCAGTTTTTTCTGTGATCCGATATTACCGTTATACACTTTGATTTGCATACCTGGCTTTGTTGTCATTGGGATTCGATCGCCGGTTTGTGTAAATAATCCATCACCAGTTGCAACCACATCACACGTTACATAATCATCCATACCGGCCATAACAATAATACCACTCGCTGTTTTTTCTTGTTTTTCTTGCTGTTTAACAAGAACTTGATCTCCAATTGGTTTCCAATTCATAACTTATCCTTTTTTTATAATGTAATTAATTTTAATATTATCTCCAAATGTTGTTGTAGTTATCCACATATTATACTCCTCGTTTAGTATCAAACGCAATGATATGATCTCGCCCTGTCATGTTGTATCCATGTTCAGCACACATTTCAAACACAATAGGATACATTTTAATCAATTCTTCTCGGGTATCACCAGCAGGCATTATGTATGTTTTATCCTTTGGAATATTATGTTGAATCCTAAATAATTCAATTTCTTGTAGATTCTCTTCAGTACCATCCCAGACTGGTTTATAGTGATAATCTGCATGATATGCAATCATTTTATCTATCGCTTCATGATTGAGACGGAATTTATTATGCTGCTTAACCATCTTTTCATCTGTAATCGTCCCTTGCGGCGTAGCAACGCCCACAACGGGTACACTATTGGCAAACTTAGGACTAAGAGAAAGGAGGCCAATAGGGTAATCAGTTTCAATATAATGAGAACCTTCAGTTTCAATAGTAATAAGAATATCTCTTTCATGTGCAAAATGTGTCAATTCATTAACTAGTGCCGGATGCATTGTTGGTGATCCTCCAGTTAACATCATTTCTTTAATATGTGGATTTTTGTCGTAAATTTTAATAATATCATTGAATGTAAAAGTACCTTTTTCTGGATGTATTGAGGTGTACCATGAGTCACACCACCCGCCCTCACCAAAATAGCATCGATGCGTGCAACCCGTAGTTCTCACAGCAATCGTAGGTCTTCCAAAACGACTACCTTCTGATTGCACGCATCGGTACAATTCTACGATTGGTAATGTTTTGTTGTAGTCTGTTATTCTTCCTGGTTTCATAAATTCTTTAAAATGGTAAGTCGTCATCGACTGGCTTAATATTATCGGCAACATTTGTTTCTAATTTCTTTATTGCTTCTGCAAACTTTTTTTCTAATGCTTCTAATCTTCCAATTAAATAAACTAAATCAGAATGTGCTAGTTCAGAAGCAAATGTATCACTAGGTGTAGTCTTACCAAAATATTCATCTAAAAACGACTTAGGATATGTTGCTACTCGATTGTATTCTGGTCTTGATAAGTCCGGCGGTAAATCTTGATATATAACGTGAATGTTTTTTTCCTTTGCAGCTTCATACACCTTTTGACCTAATCCAGATTCGCGAGATGCCTGTCCTCGATAGTCATATAAGGACATATATTGTTCATTACTCTTCATATATACTTGAATTATTATCGTTTTCAAAACATTCTACTTTGATGCATTTACATCGACCAGCATCGGTCTTTGACAATACCTCATTGAATTTATCAAATACTAATTTAGCACATGATTCTGCACCCATCTTTTCTAAGAAGTGCACTTTTGCTAAACCGGATACTTGAAGCATCTCAAACATATCTCGGTAAGGATCATCTGCTTGAATAAGTGTAGTATGATCCCACATATGGTTCATCCAATCTTTTAATCCATTACCTTGCGGAGCAGGTTTAAATCCTGAATAATCAACAATCCAATTCATATCATCTAATTGTTTATCAATATCTGGTTCATTAGATGCAAACCAAACTTTAAACTTAAGTGCATATCCATGAAGAAGCTGACAATGAGAATGTTGAGCTTTCCATTGTCGTATTGCAACTGAGTAATTATCAAATCTTTTTGTACTTAAATAACGTGCCATAGTTTTATTTTAATATATTTAATTGTTTATAAAATTCCAAGTCTTTATATAAAAGTTTGTCAATTGATATAAAATCATATCCAATATCCTTAAAGGTTTTACCTATATTAGTTATAATATCATTATAATATTCTGTCCCTTCTTTTAAACCTTGCAGATGACATTTTCGTATAAACATGGTATTATTCACGCATTTCTTTTTCATGCTACTCATATCAATTCCGATATCAATTGACATTTTTAATAGAGAAGAAAATACGCCATATGGAGTAATATATATCCCGTTACATTGTTGTCCTACATAATACGAAGTCTGTGTAAACTCATTGATATGTACTGACTTTCGTTCGTTTGTCATTAGATCTAATATAACTGTCATATTAGGTCGAGGCTCTGGTTTTTTACGTTGTTTTAATTTTTCAATTAATTGAATTCTATGAGAACCCCGTATACCAGCATATGTATTTCCGCCTTCACCTCCGGCGGCTATATTATAAAACTCATCTGAATCAACTGCGTTGAATTTTGATATCCAATATTGTTCTCCTAATCTCGTTTCCTCAACTGTTTGATATCGTTCCAATATTATACGGGTAAAATTTTCTACGCCATATTTACGTATAGCACGTCGTAATAATTTACCAGAACCTAAATATAAATCAGTTTCTTTTCCTTCATATTTGCCGACATACTTTTTGCCGTTAATATTACATGTAGTCATATACACAAACATTAAAGACTCCTTTAATATAAATATATACAACCTCCATAATCTACAACCTGATTAATCTATTTTATCGTAAGTTAATTCAAATATATCAGGTTTACACGGATAAAATTCCCCCTTAACACCTTTGATAATATAGTCTCCGGGAATCGCAGTCATTATTCCTTCAAGTGTTTTAATCTGCAAATAGCTACCACTTGGATTTTCTTCGTCTGGTTCTAATACAGGGCTTGGGTAAACAATATCATTTGACCAATTCCTGATTTCAAAATTATTATTTCCAGTATATTGAATCGCTTCAATCTCAACTGTTTTTTTTCTGTATCTTGCCATATTAATAACCTTTTACAAATTCATAAAACTCTGCTCGGGTAGCATCATCATCTCTAAAGGCACCTGTTAGCTTGGATGTCTTCATTGAAGCACCGCCATGTTTAACGCCCCTACATTGAACACAATTATGAGTTGCTTCGATCATAACAGCCACACCTTTATTGTCATTAATAATTGTGTCAATTGCATTATGAATTGCAACTGTTAATTGTTCTTGAATTGCACCGCGTCTACCAAAATGCTCTA
>JACCDW010144052.1_pt1 | contig 11367 bp, 6 predicted proteins | sample 7449781 | NCBI WGS metagenome assembly JACCDW01 (sample SAMN15323449, study PRJNA562643) | freshwater metagenome | isolation source: river surface water | place: USA:Blue River Watershed | collected 2017-08-18
TGGATCGATTCCCACCCCGCTGGCCGCAAAATGGCCCGCGGGGCAATTGTTGTTGCGCGAACCATGGCTGACCTGAACAAAATCCTTTCGGCGAACAGTGCCCTTACCCTTGCCGGATTGGCGCGCGGTGCCCAGCCCTTGGTGCTGGCTGATCTTGCCCGCGCCACCAAGGGCCGCGCCGTGTTCATCGCGCCGGATGAGGCAGCGATGCAGGCCGTGGCCGACACCGCCGCTTTTTTCGCGCCAGAGCTGGATGTCATCACTTTCCCCAGCTGGGACTGCCTGCCTTATGACCGCGCCAGCCCCGCCCTATCGGTCAGCGCCCGGCGGCTGGCCGCGTTGTACCGGCTGCAAGCCAAGCGCGAGGCACCGCAGCTGCTGGTCACGACGATCAATGCCGTGCTCCAGCGGGTCCTTACCCCGTTCCGCATCCGCGAATCGGTCAGGCTGCTCAAGCCGGGGATGGAGATCGGGCGGGAAAGCCTGATCGGCCTGCTCCAGCGACAGGGCTATAGCCGCACCGATACCGTGGTGGACGCCGGTGAATATGCCGTGCGCGGTTCGATCTTCGATATCTTCCCCTCGGGCCTGGAGGTCGGGCTCCGGCTCGATTTCTTCGGTGACGAGCTGGAAACTTTGCGACTGTTCGATCCCAACACCCAGCGCTCCATCGGCACGCGCGAGCAGCACCTGCTGCTCCCGGCCAGCGAAGCCCTGCTGGATGAGGACAGCGTCAAACGCTTCCGCAGCCGCTATCGCGAGATGTTCGGCGCCAATGCCACCAGCGATCCGCTCTACCAGGCCGTCAGCGATGGTCGCCGCCTTGCCGGCATGGAACATTGGCTGCCCCTGTTCGAAGACCGCATGGTCACCCTGTTCGATCACCTGAGCGCGGATGATCTGATCGTGATCGACAGTTCCGCTCAGGGCGCGGCGGATGAACGGCTGGGGGACATTACCGACTATTTCGCCGCGCGGACCGACACGGCAGGCAAGGCCGCGGGATCCTATCGCCCGCTCAAACCCGACGCGCTCTACTTGGCGCGCGAGGAACTGGCCGTGCAGCAAGCGGGCTGGCCAGTCCACCGTGCCGACATATTCGCTCAGCCCGACAGCGCGACGGTGATCGATTTTGGCTTTGCCTCTGGCCGGGACTTTGCACCGGAACGTGCGCGCGGCGACAATGTTTACGAGGCAGCCGCGCGTTACCTCAATGGCCAGGCCGCACAGGGCCGCAAGGCGATCATCGCCTGCTACACCGCTGGCAGCCGGGCCCGCATTGCCGCGATCCTGGGCGAAGCGGTCAAGCCCGCCCCGGTGGAGGCCGAGACATGGCAAGAGGCATTAGGCCTTGCTGCCAAGGGCGTGCCGGTGGCGCTCGTCCTGCCGCTGGACAATGGCTTTTCCAATGCCGGGCTGGAACTGATCACCGAACAGGACCTGCTGGGTGACCGCCTGGTCCGCCGCAAAAAGCGCAAGAAAACCGCCGATGCCTTCCTGGCCGAACTGGCCGCCCTCGCCCCCGGCGATCTGGTGGTCCACATGGACCACGGGATTGGTCGCTATGAAGGGCTACAGTCGATCCCGGTCGGCCAATCACCGCACGATTGCGTGATGCTGACCTATGCCGGCGGTGACAAACTTTACATCCCGGTCGAGAATATCGACGTTCTCAGCCGCTATGGCAGCGACAGCGAACTGGTCGCGCTGGACCGGCTCGGCGGCGAAGGCTGGCAGCGGCGCAAGGCCCGGCTCAAGGAGCGCATCCGCGAGATCGCGCACGAACTGCTGCGCACCGCCGCCCAGCGCGCACTGCGCCAGGCCCCTGCGCTGGCGCCGGATCAGGCCAGCTATGGCCAGTTTACAGACCGTTTCCCCTGGGCCGAGACCGAAGACCAGGAACGCGCGATCGAAGACGTACTGGAAGACCTCTCGGCCGGGCGGCCAATGGACCGCCTGGTCTGCGGCGATGTGGGCTTCGGGAAGACCGAAGTCGCCCTGCGCGCGGCCTTCGTTGCCGCAATGGCCGGGCAACAGGTCGCCGTGGTTGCCCCCACCACCCTGCTTGCCCGCCAGCACTACAGCAATTTTGTGGAGCGCTTCGGCGGCTTCCCGCTCAACATCGGTCGGCTATCGCGCCTTGTCCCGGCGAAGGAAGCGACAGCCACGCGTGACGGCCTGGCCGATGGCACGGTCGATGTCGTAATCGGGACCCACGCAATCCTGTCCAAATCGGTCAAGTTCAAGCGGCTTGGCCTGGTCGTGGTCGACGAGGAGCAGCGCTTTGGCGTCAATCACAAGGAAGCGCTGAAACAGCTGCGCAACAACGTCCACGTGCTGACGCTGACTGCCACCCCGATCCCACGCACTCTGCAAATGGCCATGTCTGGCCTGCGCGAGCTTTCAACCATCCAGACGCCGCCGGTCGATCGCCTCGCCGTGCGAACCTACGTGATGGAATGGGACCATATGGTGATGCGCGAGGCGCTGCTGCGCGAACATCACCGCGGCGGGCAGAGCTTCATCGTTGTGCCGCGCATCGCCGACATGGAAGAGATCGAAAAGTGGCTGCGCGATACCGTGCCGGAGATCCGCTTTGTCACCGCCCACGGCCAGATGGGCGCGACCGAGGTGGAAGAGCGGATGAGCGCCTTCTACGAAAAGAAGTACGAAGTGCTGCTATCGACCACCATTGTCGAAAGCGGGCTCGATATTCCCAGCGCCAACACGATCATCATCCACCGCGCTGACCGGTTTGGCCTGGCCCAGCTTTATCAGCTGCGTGGGCGGGTCGGCCGCTCAAAGCTGCGCGCCTATGCCTATCTGACCACGCCTGCCGACATGCAGCTGAGCGTGGTCGCCGAAAAACGGCTCAAGGTGCTCGGCGATCTCGACAGCCTTGGCGCCGGCTTCCAGCTGGCCAGCCACGATCTGGATATTCGCGGCGCCGGTAACCTGCTGGGCGATGAGCAATCCGGGCATATCCGCGAAGTCGGGTTCGAACTCTATCAGTCGATGCTGGAAGACGCGATCCTGGCAGCCAAGGCCGGTGACATGGGCATTGCCAAGGAACGCCACGCCCTGTCGCCGCAGATCACGGTCGATGCGCCAATCATGATCCCGGAAGACTATGTACCCGATCTGGCCGTACGCATGGCGCTCTATCGCCGCCTCAACGATGCCGAAGATAGCCACGAAATCGAAGCAATCTCTGCCGAGATGATCGATCGCTTCGGCCCGCTGCCGGCGCCGACCGCCAACCTGGTCAAGCTGATCCAGATCAAGCAGCAGGCCATCATCGCCAACATCGCCAAGATCGATGTCGGCGCGAAGGGCACACTGGTCAGCTTCCACAACGACGAATTCCCCGATCCGGCTGGGTTGATCGCCTATACGGAAAGATTGAACGGCGCGGTGAAGCTGCGTCCTGACAGCAAACTGGTGGTCAATCGGGCCTGGGGTGATCCGGCGGCGCGGCTTAATGGCCTGTTCCAGCTCACCAGGGGCCTCAGCGCGATCGCCCGCAAGGTCCGCTAGGTTTCAGCCGGTTCGCCTCGGTCAGGAACGCCTGCGCAGTCAGTGGGGGGGAGCGGAGAAAGCCTTGGTATGACAGGCACCCTTCGGCTGCAATCAGCAGGCGCTGGGCTTCACTCTCTACCCCTTCGGCCACTACCCCAAGGCCAAGCGCCTGCGCCATGGCAACAATGGCCCGCAGCACCGCCAGGTCACGCTGATCGGAAACTACGCCCTCGATCAACGAGCGATCGAGCTTCAGGTACTGAAGGGGCAGCAGCTTAAGGTAGCGGAAGTTGCAAAATCCGGCGCCGAAATCATCAAGGGCGAATTTGACTCCCCTTGCCGTCAGGGCGTCAAATGCGCGTGCTGCGGCGGCGACATCGGCGAGCAGGACCTGCTCGGTCACTTCAAGGGTCAAACGCCAGCCCGGAAATCCGCACGCATCGAGCAGCGCACCAAAGCTTTCGGCAAAATCTTCAGCGGCCAGATCGTTTGGCGTGATGTTCAACGAAAGCCGCAGGTCACCCGGCCATTGCGATGCGGCGCGCAAGGCAAGCTGGGCAATATGCCGCGATAGCTGCGCCACATGATCGGTGCGGTCGGCAACGGCAAACAGGCCACCCGCGCCAATACGACCGATCAGCGGATGGTTCCACCTGGTCAGCGCCTCCGCGCCGATGATCCTGTCGCCAGCGCAATCGTACTGGGGCTGGAACAACACCTCGATTTCATTTCGATCGATCGCACGCAGCAGGTCGGCCTCAAGCTGCGCGGCACTCCGCCCCTCCCGAGTGCCCTCCCCATCCGCCCAGGCAAGGCGCCGGCCGGGCTGAACCATCAGTCGCTCAAGCGCGTGGGCCAGTCGGTCGAGGATCGAATCCGCAGGCTCGCCTGCAAGACCGCGCAACACGGAAGCCCGTGGGCTGAGCCGCAGCGTGCCGCTTGCTGCCGCAATTGGCCTGGCTAGGGCATCGAGCAACTGGCTCGCCGCCAGTTGCCATCGCTCACGGCTGCACGGTTCCGCGGTGACCAGCAGGAATTGGCCACCGCCAATACGCGCGGCAAGCCAGCTTCCATCCAGTTCATTGGCCGCAAAGTGCTTAAGCCGTGCCGCGATTTCACCCAGCGCCATGTCTCCGGCGGCAGCGCCATAGGCCAGGTTTGCCGCATCGAACCGGCGAAGCCCGATCAGCATGACATGAAGCTGCGCATTCTGAGCGGACCAATCCTCCAATCGGCGCCGCGCCGCATCCCGACCCGGCAGACCGGTCAATGCATCGCGCGTTGCGCCCTGGATGGCTGCTTCCGTCATTCGCGCAGCCATAGCAGGGCCAGCCTACCAAACCCTTTCCGGGCTTTGCGTTGCCAAATTGGCCCGCGGACCATATGCACCTGCGCATATGAGCCAAACGCCACGCCTCGCCCTGCTCGCATCCGATACGCCCCGCGCCCAGGAGGCCGCGGAGGCCTATCGCACGCGGGAGAGTTTCGTCAGCGAAGCCGAAGCTGAAGCAGTGGTCGTCCTTGGTGGTGACGGGTTCATGCTGCAAACCCTGCACCACATGCTGGACAGTGGGCGGGTCTTGCCCGCCTATGGCATCAATCAGGGCACCATCGGCTTCCTGATGAACCATCCCCGCGGCACCCGAACCCTGGCCGAACGCGTCGCCCGGGCCCGGCGGATTGCGGTTGCGCCGCTGGAGATGACCGCCACCACCGGCAGCGGCAAGCAGGAAAGCTTCTACGCAATCAATGAAGTCTCGCTGCTACGCGAAACGCGCCAGACGGCGCGGCTTGAAGTATCGGTTAACGGCAAGGTGCGCGTTCCGGACCTGGCCTGTGACGGTATCCTCGTGGCCACTCCGGCCGGCTCAACGGCTTATAACCTCTCCGCCAACGGGCCGATCCTGCCTTTGGGTTCGAACATGCTGGCCCTTACCCCGATCAGTCCGTTCCGCCCACGGCGCTGGCGCGGTGCAATTTTGCCCGATCATTACGAAATCGAATTTCGGGCGCTCGACCCGATCAAGCGTCCGGTCGCCGCCGTGGCAGACCAGAAGGAGCTGCGCGATATTCACGCCGTCAAGGTCCGCACCGCGCCAGATCAGGCGCTGACCCTGCTGTTTGATCCGGGCAAGAGCCTGGAAGAGCGGATCTTCGCAGAACAATTCCAATTCTAATGCCGGACCCGCTTGCCAAACCAATTTGCGATGGTATAGGCGCCCACCTGTCCCGGAAACGGGACTGCTCCTCGATAGCTCAGCGGTAGAGCACTCGACTGTTAATCGAGCGGCCGTTGGTTCGAATCCAACTCGAGGAGCCACTATTTCCTAAAGGCCTCGCCATCCGGCGGGGCCTTTATGGTTTCAGCGCAGCAGAAGTTGCGAACCGGCCCAGATCGTCAGCGCCGCGGTCAGCCATCGGATCACTTTTTCCGGCAAGAGCCGTTGGGCCAGCAAGCTGCCGATCTGCCCGCCAACAACCACCGCCAGCAACAGCGGCAAGCCACCACCCAGTGCCTCGGCAAAGCGTTGCGGGCCATTCTTCGCGAACTGGCCGATCAGGCCGGCAATCGAGTTGACCAGGATGAACAGGCTGGCGGTGGCCGCGATCTGCCGCGCCCGGCTCCATCGGGTCAGATGCAGCAGCGGGGCCAGGAAGATACCGCCGCCAATCCCCACCAGTCCGGCCAGATAGCCCAGCGGCGCAGCAGCAAGGCCCATCCATTTCGCGGCAGCCGCAGGCTGGCCTTCGATATCGGCCGGCCGAGGCGCCAACAGCGCCAATCCGGCCAGGATCAGGCTCGCCCCAAGCAAGACGATGAAGGTCGCCTGCTTGACCGGTGTCAGGCCGCCCAGGAAGGCCAGCGGGGCGGCAACGAGGGCCAGCGTCAGCGCCCCGCGCCACGGCACCAGCCCGGCGCGGGCAAAGCGAACAGTGCTGCCAGTGACGACAACAACGTTGCAGCACAGGCTGACTATCGGAAGAAGCCGGTAATCGAACCCGGCGAGCGCCAGCAGCGCGCTGTAGGTCGAGCCTCCGCCAAACCCGACCGAGGCGTAAAGCATGGCGGTGACGAAGAAGCCCAGAGCCAACATCGTCACCCCTCGCGCCTTAGGGTCTTAGACCGCGGCCCCGTGGCAATGCTTGTACTTTTCGCCCGAGCCACACGGGCACGGCGCATTCCGCGACAGGCCCATCGCGGCATAGGGATCCGCTGCCGCCGCAGCACCGCTGCCGAGCGCGCCCAAGACGGCCATTGCACCCGGCGTCGCAGTCGCATCGTTTTCGCCCGTAAAGGGATCGATGTGGCTGGTCAGGAAATCCGGCAGGTCCGGCAGTTCAACAGGATCCGGCATGCGCAAGCTGCTGTTCATCAGGATCCGGGTCACGTCCTCCCGGATCACTTCCAGCATCCGCTCGAACAGGCCGAAGGCTTCCTGCTTGTATTCGTTGATCGGTTGCTTCTGGGCATAGGCACGCAGGAAGACAACCTGGCGCAACGCATCGAGCGTGGCGAGGTGCTCCTTCCAATAGTGATCCAGTCGATCCAGCAGCACCTGCTTTTCAACCTGACGCCAAAGCGAAGCGTCCTGACCAATCTTCGCCTCTTCCTTGGCATCGGCCAAGGCAACAACGCGTTCTTCGATCGTATCAGGTTCCAGCCCATCTTCCTGCAGCCAGTCCTGCACCGGCACGTCGATCCCCAGAACTTCGGCCAGCTTCTGGCGCAGGCCTTCGATGTCCCACTGCTCAGGATAGGATCCCGCCGGGCAGGCGGTCCCAACCAGCGCGTTGATGGTGTCATGGCGCATATCGACGACAACATCATCGATCGCTTCTGCATCCATGATGTCGGCGCGCTGCTCGTAGATCACCTTGCGCTGGTCATTCATGACGTTGTCGTATTCGACGACCTGCTTGCGGATATCGTAATTGCGCGCTTCCACCTTCTTCTGCGCGGTCTCGATCGCCTTGGACAGCCACTTCGATCCGATCGCCTCACCATCGGCAAGGTTCGAATTCATCATCTTGGCGAACAGGGTATCGGGCCCGAAGATTCGCAGCAGATCGTCTTCAAGGCACAGATAAAACTTGCTCAGGCCCGGGTCGCCCTGGCGCCCCGAACGGCCGCGCAACTGGTTGTCAATGCGCCGGCTTTCATGGCGCTCGGTACCAATTACGCACAGGCCGCCTGCGGCAAGAACCTTTTGCTTTTCAGCCTCGATTTCCGCCTCGATCTTGGCGATTGCGGCATCCCGCTCAGGCCCTTCGGGCGTGTCCCTAAGCTCATCCTCAATCCGGAACTCGGCATTGCCGCCCAGCTTGATGTCGGTCCCACGGCCGGCCATGTTTGTGGCAATGGTCACTGCGCCCAGACGGCCCGCCTGGGCCACGATGTGGGCTTCCATCTCGTGGAAACGGGCGTTGAGCACGGCGTGCTGCACCCCTTCCTGCTTGAGAAAGTCCGACAGCATTTCGGACTTCTCAATCGAAACCGTCCCGACCAGTACAGGCTGGCCAATCTCATTCTTTTCGCGGATCAGCTTGGCGATCGCCTGGAACTTGTCGACGGTATTCTTGTAAAATTCATCTTCCTCGTCGATCCGCTGCACCGTCAGGTTGGTCGGGATCGTCACCACATTCATGCGGTAAATGTCATAGAACTCGGCCGCTTCGGTGGCGGCCGTGCCGGTCATGCCGGCCAGCTTCGGATACATACGGAAGTAATTCTGGAAGGTGATCGAGGCCATAGTCTGGTTTTCAGGCTCGATCCGAACGCCTTCCTTGGCTTCCACGGCCTGATGCAAGCCGTTCGACCAGCGTCTGCCATCCATCATGCGGCCGGTGAATTCGTCGATGATGACGACCTTCTCGTCTTTCACGATGTAGTCGATGTCACGCTTGAACATGACATTGGCCTTCAGGCTCTGGTCAAGATGATGAACGACCTGCGTGTTCTCGACGTCATAGAGGTTCGATCCCACAAGCAGGCCAGCAGCCTCCAACTGCCGCTCGGCCCATTCCACACCCTCTTCAGTGAGAGTTATGTTCTTGGTTTTCTCGTCTTTCTCGTAATGCTCTTCCGTGACCTGCTTCACGATCGCATCAACGGCCACATAGAGTTCGCTCTTATCATCTGTCGGGCCAGAGATAATCAGTGGGGTGCGCGCTTCGTCGATCAGGATCGAGTCAACTTCGTCAACAATCGCGAAATTGAACGGGCGATGGACCATCTGGCCCCGCTCCTGCTTCATATTGTCGCGCAGGTAATCAAACCCGAGTTCGTTGTTCGTGGCATAGGTGATGTCGCAAGCATAGGCTGCGCGGCGCTCATCCTCAGGCATGTTGGGTACGATGACGCCCACACTCAGCCCCAGGAACTTGTAGATCTGGCTCATCCACTCCGCATCGCGCTTGGCCAGGTAATCATTGACCGTAACAACGTGCACGCCTTTGCCTTCAAGGGCGTTGAGGTAAACAGCCAGCGTCGCAACCAGGGTCTTGCCCTCACCCGTGCGCATTTCGGCGATTTCGCCGCGATGCAGAACGATCCCGCCGATCATCTGCACATCGAAATGGCGCATTCCCATCCGGCGCTTGCCAGCTTCTCGAACGGTCGCGAATGCCTCAGGCAGGATCTCGTCTAGCGTCTTGCCCTCGTCGAGCTGGCGCCGAAACTTGGCAGTCTGGGCTGACAGTTCATCATCGGTCAGAGCTTCGATTGTTGGCTCGAACGCATTGATCTGCCGAACGATTTTATCGAGTGACTTTACATAACGGTCGTTGGACGAGCCGAAAATAGCCTTGGCGATGGCGCCGATCATGGGCAATTCCTGTGTATTCAGAGATATAGGGGTAGACGCGCAGCCACAAAAAAGGCGCGCGCAATCAAGCTTCGGACCGAACGGGCCGCTTATTCCAGCGCGCGATCAGGACCGAACAGAACCGACGGAATATAGATTCGTCCGCGGCTGGGGCGAACTCGCGTAGCTTGCCGCTCGCGCCGTTCTTTCTGGGCTGCGGGGGCATCAATTGCCTGAACCTGCGACTGGCTGGGCCGGGCAGTACCGCGCGAGCCATCGGGCACGCCAATTTCCGTTTCCGCACCGCCATTCATGCGCGCCTGGACCGGGCCAGCCTGCGCAACAAGCCCCGTCATCAGGGCCAAAAAGGCGAGGAGAATACGCTTCATTACGAGCAGTTATAAGCCAGCAAGCAGAAGGCGTCCAGCCACGGCAAGCCGCTGCCCCCAAAAAACCAAACACCGCGCCTGCTTATGGCAGACGCGGCGTAAATTGGCTGGCCGACCGCGAGGCGGTGCGGTCGTCAGAAGAGCTGCTTAGTTGACAGCGTCCTTCAGGCCCTTGCCGGCCTTGAACTTCGGCTGAGCCGAAGCCTTGATCGCCATCGGTTCGCCGGTGCGCGGGTTGCGGCCGGTCGAAGCCTTACGCTTGGCAACCGAGAAGGTGCCGAAGCCAACGAGACGGACTTCATCGCCGCTCTTCAGTGCGCCGGTGATCGCGTCGAAAACGCCTTCAACAGCCTTGGTGGCATCGCTCTTGGTCAGGCCGCTGGCTTCTGCGACTGCGCCGATCAGATCGTTCTTGTTCATGGAGATAACCCCCTACCTTTTTGGAATTGATGACTAGTTTGATTCGCCTCGAAAAGCTGACGGAATTGAGCCGTTTTTCGGGAAGGTGTCAAAGCGAAAGCAGCGGGGAAACGGGCGATTATCCACCGATTCCAGCCATTCCTCACGGTCTATGCGTAGTAAATTCGCTTTCCGGGTCGATGCTGCACCGCAGCGAATCGACCCGGAAGCCTTATCTGCCGATCAGTGCGCGGTCCGCGCGTCACCGCTCCCCGGCGCCGCCGCAGCGCTTGGCTGGCTGGCCAGATCGTCGGCCTCGGTCCACTCGATCGGCTCTGGGACCGCAACAAGCGCACGCTCAAGCACCTGATCAACATGCCCAACGGGCACGATTTCTAGGCCGGCGGTGATGTTCGCCGGCAGCTCTGCCAGATCCTTCACGTTTTCTTCCGGGATCAGCACGGTGGTGATACCGCCGCGCAGCGCCGCCAGCAGCTTTTCCTTAAGCCCGCCAATCGCCAGAACCCGGCCGCGCAAGGTCACCTCGCCAGTCATGGCAATGTCCTTGCGCACCGGAATACCGGTCAGCGTCGAAACGATCGAGGTCACCATGCCAATGCCCGCGCTAGGGCCATCCTTGGGCACCGCACCTTCGGGCAAGTGGATATGGATGTCCTTGCGGGCAATCAGGCTGGGCTTGATGCCATAGGCCGGCGAACGCGCCCGAACGAAGCTGAAGGCCGCCTGGACGGATTCGTTCATCACCTCGCCCAGCTTGCCGGTGGTCTTGACCCCGCCCTTGCCGGGCACGGTCACGCTTTCGATTGTCAGCAGTTCACCGCCCACCTCGGTCCAGGCCAGGCCGGTGACGGCACCAACCTGATGCTCTTCCTCTGCCTGCCCAAAGCGGTACTTCCGCACCCCGGCATATTCGCCCAGGTTCTCCGGCGTAATGGTGATCGAGGTTGCCTTGCCTTCAAGGATCTTGCGCAGGCTCTTGCGCGCCAGCCGCGCGATCTCGCGCTCCAGCGTGCGGACACCAGCCTCGCGGGTGTAATAGCGGATCAGGTCGCGCAGTGCGGCGGACTCCAGCGTGAACTCGCCGGCCTTCAGCCCGTGGGCCTCGACCTGTTTGGCCACCAGGTGCCGTTCCGCAATCTCAACCTTCTCGTCCTCGGTATAGCCCTCAAGCCGGATGATCTCCATGCGATCCAGCAGCGGCTGCGGCAGGTTCAGGCTGTTTGCCGTGCAGACAA
>JACCDW010912404.1_pt1 | contig 11359 bp, 12 predicted proteins | sample 7449781 | NCBI WGS metagenome assembly JACCDW01 (sample SAMN15323449, study PRJNA562643) | freshwater metagenome | isolation source: river surface water | place: USA:Blue River Watershed | collected 2017-08-18
ATCGGGAGAAAACGTAACAGCTAACATTGTGCTACGTTGGGGTGAAGCTCAGGCTTAATTATTCTCTAACCAATTAGCAAAATCTAAAAGCGTATCAAACACAATGGTACGCTTTTTTATTTCTCTGTAGGTAAATCTATTAAGTAGATCTTCAGTTTCTTTTCCGTAGCCCGTTCTAACAAGTACAGGCTTAGCCCCAATTTTCATTGCAGCCTTAAGGTCTGTAATTTTATCACCAACAAAATAACCTTGATTAAATTTAATAAACGGACGTTCAGCTTCGCAGCGTTTAAACATGCCTACATTAGGTTTTGCAAAGGGATCTTCTTTTCTGCTGCTAGCACTATAGTAAATGGCATCAATACTAGGACAACCGACCTTACCTAATAAATCAAGCATGTGAATATGAACAGATTCTACATCTTCTTGAGTAAACAGTCCTTTTTCAATTCCGCCTTGATTAGTAATGATAGCAATCTTGTGACCCATGTAGCGTAATTTTTTAATAGCTTCTAAACTGCCGGGAATAGGATCAAAGTCTTCTATCTTATAGCAATAAGTTCCTAGGTCTCTATTAATGACACCGTCGCGGTCAAGGCCAATTACGCACTTTGGAGCTACATAGTCGGGATTTTGAAGTGTGTTATCACCCCAGTCAATAAAGATGTTACTTTGATTCATCGTTTACCTTTTGACTGTCACCTGGCGCAAGACGATAATTGTCTTCTACAGAGTCTGGCGTACTAACTTCTGTTACACTTGAATTATCTTCAAGTGCTTCGAGTTGATGAGGCAGTAGCGGCGGATTGTGCCATACATCTCCCTCTTTTAATTCTTTCTCATAAACTGTAGCAGTAGCAGTGTCTATATATCTTAACTTAAATCTGCCAGAATTTACAAACCATGTTTCGTCTTTTTCCTTATGAAAGTGCAAAGAAAACTTATTACCAGCTTTTTCAAATACCATAATTTTTCCACAGTATTTGTCATTAGTGGCCCAAATTAATTCATAGCCCCAACCTTTTTTAACAACTCCAGAAAGCCGTGTAGGCGATAAGTTAGTCTGTTCCATTTATATAATCCTCTATTGAAGTCCAATTTATATTAACAAAATTGTTTAATTTTTCTAAGTTTGCACAGGTATATTTTTGATACTGTGATTTTAAATTCTCCGGTACTGGTATGTATTCTATATCAGCTGAATATTTCTTAGCTATTGTTCTTGCAACTGTTTCAAAACTTACAGCAGAACCTGTACCAACATTAAAGATTCCTTTTTGATCGCAATTAAACATTTGTTCGTGAACGCGACACACGTCATTAACGCATACAAAATCTCGTTTGTAATTTTCACTACCTTCGAAAACTTTAATCTTTTTATTTGTTAGTGCTTGTTGTCTAAACTTAGTGTATGGGCTAGCTTGGTCGCCTTTATGTTCTTCACCAACACCGTATACGTTAAAATATCTAAAACCTTGAACAGTTATTTGAAAGTCATCTTTAAATTGATTAATAAATCTATCAAATAGATACTTGCTCCATGCATATGGACTTTGCGGCAATAGTGGCCCGTCTTCTCTAAAATGTTCTGTAGGACCGTAAACACTAGCACTAGAGGCATATTGAAAATTAACGCCCATCATATCACAGGCTTGGACTAATCTAACAGAGTTCTCAAAGTTTTGCTCCATTATTTGATCCACATCTGTATATGTAGTAGCTGTAATTGCACCAAGATGAACTACCCAGTCGTAACCGCTAGGATCAGGAATTGTGTTTGGTATGTATTCCCAACCCTCTACTTCGTGTCCTTGGTTAACTAGATATGTTGATAGATTTTTTCCAATAAAACCTTTGTGACCTGTAACTAGTATCTTCATGCAATCTCCTCTAGTGTTGGTGCATAGACGCCAAACTTCTGCACAGTAACAGCAGATGCTTTATTTGCAAATTTAATTGACTCTTCAATTGAACTAGTTTCTAAAAATTTAAACACAAGGCTTGCTAAGAAAGTATCGCCTGCACCAGTTACATCGACTACCTCAGCTTCTGATATTGGAAAAAGAGTTTCGTGCCTAGGGTCACGACCTGTTTTATACATAGCACCTTTGCTACCTAGTGTAACAATAAGGGTATTATTAATGCTAACACGATTTTTATATTCTAGCTCGTTGATCTTAACAAAGATACCGTAAAACTGAGCTAGGTCTTGTTTCTTTGTGTCCATAAACACAGGACCTTTGAAATTACTTTTAATATATGAAACTAGATCGTAAGAAACAGTTCCCTTGTTGTAATCGCTTATTACAACAGCATCGTATGTTTCAATGTTCTTAAAAAGGCTTGTGTCTAGCGGTTCGGCTGCTACATCTTCGTCAATACGAAGCATGTGTTGATTTGATCTTTTATCAATTAGTCTAATTTTTTTAGAAGCATCTTTTGAAGTGAAAAAGGAAACAGAACAACCCAGTGCTTCTAAATTCTTAACAACATTTGCGCCCATACCGGGCTTTGATTCTTCGTGGCTATATTTAAAAATGGGTACAGGGGCTTCTGGACTTATTCTGTCCACACTACCGTAGCGATATACGTCAACACAGTTATCGCCTATTACTAATATCTTGAATTGTTTTTGTTGTTGAGTGTTCTGTTCTGTCATAAAACACTATCTCCTTACAAAACTCCTGCCCTATTATTGGTTTATTTCTATAATCACTGCCTTTAACCATTACGTCTGGCGAACAGGTTTTAATAATATCTATTAGCTCTTCGTCGCTATCAAATACACAGACCCAATCAACTGATCGAAGATTTAATAAATGATATTCCCTGTCTCTTTGATTAACTATAGGACGATCGTCACCTTTTAACTCTTTAATTCTTCTGTCAGAGTCTATTGCTACAGTAACTAGGCCTTTTAAACTCTTTGCATAATTCAACAGCTCGATGTGTCCTCTATGCAAAAGGTCAAATGATCCGTTAACGAATATTTTATTCATTCTATAATATACACTATTTTTTACTATTGGTCAAGTAAATCTGACATTCTAAAAACAGTTTCTAGTTTGGCTCGATTTATTTTACTTTGGAGTGTATTTTTTAAACCGTGGTGTAGAGGCCGCGGCCAATTTTCGTAGCCTACCCAAGCATAGCCGTCGTGCTCACCATTTAATTTTGGTATAAACTCTTCTCGTATAACACATAGGTAGGTGTGGAAATGAAACTTAGTATCAGTAGAGATAAAAGTTTCAAGGGGTATTGTTTTAATAATTTGGGGGATAGAACCAATTTCTTCAACAATTTCTCGTTGTAGTCCCTCCCAGGGTGTTTCTATACCCTCATTGGTGCCGCCAACGATTCCCCATTGATTGGAACGCTTTCCGTTCTTACGGTATAAGAACAAAAATCTTTTAGTATCTAGGGTATAAAATAAGGCACCACTACAGTTAATATCATTCATATAGATAATTATCCGTAGAGGTCGATCCTCCATGTGCCTATTGGATAATCACCGTCAACACTCTTATACCAACTGCCATCGTCAAAGCGATATTGGACAGAAGTATTTAGATTGGTTGTGTAAACTGTAGATGTTGTTTCACTGGCGTCAAAAATTATAACCCATTTTGAGCCGTCCCATTCAACTATATCATTTGCACCGGCAACTAATCCTGAGCCGTCATTGTTGCGCCATGCAGCAGGATTTTCTTCAGCGTCTGCGTTTCCAACGTCTTCTAGCAATAGTAATCTAACACCATTTGCTTTGATTCCTGTTGGATTAAATCTAGTTGGATCAATAATATAATCAATGCTGGTTCTATTACCTAATGCACTGCTAATAATCGTATCTTGAGGGAAACTATCAGCATCCCAGTTTATTGATATTGTTCCTTCATCAAAAGGATTTAAACTTACAGTACCTGTTATAGTTACATCACTGCTAAGGTTAGTTAAGTAAATTCTGCTAACATCAGCAACGTAATTACCAGGCAATGCTTCAAAGATTTCTCTCCAGTTCTTATTGCCTACAGTACCTCTGCTAATAAGTTTAGCAGTATTCCCTTCTACATACACGCCGTAGGTGTTGTAGTTTACGTTTGCCATTTGATTAGTTAGAGCAGTAGCAGGTCTCTTACCAAACTCATTCTCAATTGATCCTGGAACAGCAAAATCGTCGTAGGCATTGATTTCTGGTGCAGAAACTCCTGTTTCAATAGTCCCTCTAGTTTCGTCAAACATAGAAGTAATGATGTTTGTAATAACACCCATCTTCTTAACCTTTGACGGAGGACTAATATAGATAGGAATGCTGAAGGTTAGTGTAGCAATATCAATTTCTGAATCAACACCAACAGGTATACTTCTATTAGTAAACTGTACGCTTTCGAGATTAACTACAGTAATACTAGTCCAGTCAACAAAGTTATCAGTTGTTTGTATTTCTAAACTAGGATTAAACAATACTAGCAACTGTTCTAGTATCTGTAATTTTTGATCTGTATTACTGGTCCATATATCTACGTTGGCTCGCATCATATATGGTGTAGGAATCAATCTCTCAACTGTATAGTTAGGACCCTTGGTATTTAGATATTCGCCTGACTCGTCATCGTACGCACGCTCGCGTATGTTAACTGATCTTGTGTATGTTGCATCAGTTAATCTATCTTTATCAAGTTCTAGTGCTGTAATGTAAACAGCCATTCTAGGAGCACTTGGTAATTTATTTTCAGAGTTATCTCTAATAATACCAGCAACTTGTCTAGTTAAATCACCGTACATAACAGGCACAATCTTTTCCTGTCCCTTCCCGTCTTTAACAGGAAAGTTACTTACTAGTCGCATTAGCTGAGTAATATATCGTCGTACTTGACCGTCATAAAAGTGTTGCATTAATTATCTGCCTTTGGTCTAAGAGCTTTTGATAGAGCTTGACGTTCTTCTACAACCTTACCGTCAATAACACTGGAAGCTGTATTGTTGATAAATGATGTTCTGTGAGTGTATCTATCAAGTGTATTAGATAGTGTCATTCTAACATCATCCTTGTATTTTACCCAACGTGTTCCGTCATAGTTGAACATTCTGTTTGGCATGTAATCTGTGCGTAAGAAGAAATCACCTTCAACTGGATTTCTTGGAAAACTAATACCAAAGCCGTACGGAGCAGCATTAGGTGTGCTGCCGTCTCCGTAGTTTAGTAGGTATCCTGTATAACCTTCTCTAGCAGGTCTATTAACAATTTCGTCTGCCGTTGTGCCTATATTACTAGCATCAATATCTGTTTCGTCAGCAGTTTGTAGCGCAACAGAACCGTCGTCGTTTGTAGCAACTGTATAAAAGTGGCTGGTAGTAAAACCGCTCTTAGGAGCATCAACTTCTGCTTGAGCAACTACAGCATTGTTAATCTGCATTTCTTTTTCGTATGTGCTAAGAACATCTCGCAGTGTTTGATTGCTATCCTCAGATGCAGGAAGATCTAAAATTTCACTGTATTCTTGACCGTCATATATCTGCTTTAGTTTAAGTCTATATAAGTGCGGCCACCAAGTTTGACTAAAGCCTTCTGCTGCTCTATTAACTTCTTCTACAACATAATAGCGTTTCAGCGCCATGCTGTAATCATTTAGCGCATACTCGTCTTTTAAGTGCGGAAGCTCAATAACATCTCCTGCAATAATTTTTCTGCCAATAGTTTTTACACTGTCTCTAATATGTATTGTTAAGAACAGCGTATCGTTACTTAAAAATAAACCAAATTGGCTCAAGTTAAAATCTATATCCTGTATATTATAAATGCCTCTAAGGGTATAAATGTCAGGATCGTATTTTCTATCCCTATTTTCTAAAAATAAAAGATCCTGTATGTTTGTTTCTTTTACAGCATCGTACTGTGGTTTATCTGCTGTAGCTTCGCCTTCAGCAGGATTTGAAGGACCTAAATACTTGTGAATATTAATGTCCGTACCGCCAACAGTGAACATCTCAGATATCTGTCGATCTAAGAATTCGTAATCGTTGCCGCGCTCTGGTTTAAATAGGGATATTCTTGGCATACGTATATTTATCGCTGCGATAAATACACTACGGAGAACTTTAAATGGCAACTTTACAGGAACAAAAACAAGAAGTCTACGACTACGTGCAGGCCATGTTAGGCGGCGGCATGGTTGACGTAGAATTGGATCCTATCCACTACGAAACTGCGCTTAAAAAAGCACTATCAAAGTTTCGCCAAAAAAATGGCGGCAGCGTAGAAGAAAGTTACATATTCTTAGAAACAGTTATTGATCAAAACGAGTATATTTTGCCCGCAGAAGTTATTGAAGTTCGCCAGATTTTCCGTAGAAGCATTGGTAGCAGAAGTGGCATGGGTTCGGGTGGTACACTGTTTGAACCCTTTAACTTAGCCTATACAAATACCTATCTATTAAGCAGCTCTAATATGGGCGGTCTTGCTACTTACGATTTCTTTAGTCAGTATCAAGAAATGGTAGGTAGAATGTTTGGTAGCTTTATTGAATTTAGATGGAATAATGCAACTAAGAAGCTAACCATGCTACAGCGTATGAGAGCTGAAGAAGAGCTCATGCTATGGTGCTATAACTATCGTCCTGATACACAATTACTCAGCGATTATCTAGCACAACAATGGATCAAAGATTATACACTAGCAACCTGTAAATATATGCTTGGCGAAGCTCGTAGCAAATTTGCTACTATTGCTGGACCACAGGGTGGCGGCTCCTTAAACGGAGAAGCACTGAAATCTGAAGCTCAACAAGAAATGGAAAAGCTAGAAAAAGACGCAGAGCTAGCAGTTCCAGGCGGCGTTGGCTATACCTTTGTAATAGGCTAAAATCTCTTGACAGACTGCTGTTTCTAAGCTATAGTGTAGCTATATCTTAGGAGCATAAAATGATTGTTGGAGTCTGTGGACTTATCGGCAGCGGCAAGGGTACTGTAGCAGACATACTTGTCGAAGAGCATAATTTTAAAAAAATATCATTTGCGGACAAGCTAAAGGACGCAGTAGCAACACTGTTTGGTTGGGATCGAGCACTCCTTGAAGGAGACACTCCTGAGTCTAGACAGTGGAGAGAACTGCAAGACGACTTTTGGACACAAGAAACAGGTCGCACTATTACGCCTAGACTAGTGCTACAAGAGTTTGGCACAGAATGTATGCGCCAGGGCTTTTATGATGGAATCTGGGTCAGCATTGTTAAGCAGCAAATACTAGCAGATCCTCACTCAAATTGGGTAATCCCCGACACTCGTTTTCCAAATGAAATCAGCATGCTACACAATATTGGCGGTCAAGTTTGGTGGGTAAAGCGTGGCCAAACACCTCGCTGGTTTACTGAATATCGCACAGACGGTATTGAACCAAAAGACATTCATGCTAGTGAGTGGGCATGGGGACGCACAGCGTTTGACGAAGAAGTGCTTAATAACGGCACTATACAAGACCTTAAAAATCAGGTCGAAGGTCTCCTTGCTTCCAACGTACACCTTCTTTCTGTATAATACGCTGGCAGTTAGCACACACAGTTTTCAAGTTTGACGGGCGACAGTTATTAAGGTCCCCGTCAACATGAAACACATTAAACTGCTCAGGATGCTTGCTCTTGTATCCACATTTCTCGCAGTTATCTTTTTTGACATAACCACTCTGCTTCCATTTTGGAATGCCGTGACCTACACCGTTGCGAAGACAGACTTCGCATAGTTTTCGATAGTAGGTTTTCTTGCCTTTCTTGTAATTTACAGCGGCAGGCCTTTGTCCACAGAGGCATAATGGTCTCATACTGTATTTACCTCACCTTTTCCTCCCCTTTTTTGGGCGGTATTTAAGCACTTTTTATATTCAAAGTAATAAATACATGCAACATAGTCCAATAGGAGAAGAAAACATGGCACTAGTATCACCAGGAGTAGAGGTTACTGTAATCGACGAGAGTTTTTATACTCCGGCCGGTGCAGGTACCGTACCAATGATTTTTATTGCTACAGCACAAGATAAAACAAGTGCTAGTGGCTCAGGCACAGCAGTGGGAACACTACAAGCAAACGCTGGTAAGCCTTATTTAATTACTAGCCAGAGAGAACTAGGCGAGACCTTCGGTGACGCATTATTCTACTCTGACTCAAACGGAAATATGATTCACGGCGGTGAATTGAATGAGTACGGTTTGAACACTGCTTATTCACTACTTGGTGTATCAAACAGAGTATATGTATGCCGTGCAGACTTAGACTTAGCCAAGCTACAGCCACAGTCAGTAGCACCGGGCGGTGAACCAACAAATGGCGCTTACTGGCTTGATACTAATGTAACAAGCTGGGGTGTTCTAGAGTGGAATGGTTCTCCTTTAACAGTAGCTGGCGGCCAGGCATTTACTACTGTTTCTCCAATCGTTATTGTTGATGCAACACAGCTAGTTGACGAAACACCAGGCGAGGCTCCTAAGACTTCAGTTGGCGCAATTGGCGACTATGCAATTGATACAACAGCAAGTGATAACAAGCTATGGTTTAAGAACCCAACAGGTGCATGGGTAGGTGTAGGAACTCCTGAATGGAAGGCAAGCTGGCCAACAGTAACTGGCACAGTAGCTAACCCATCACTAACAAATACATCAACAATTACTATTGATGGAACACTAGTTACACTTAGCGGAACTACTCTACAAGACTTTGTTGACGACTTTAACACAGCAATGTCAGGTGACGGCGTAACAGCAGCTAAAGTTGACGGATTGCTTGAAATTTATTCAGAGAATGCTACACTAACAATCGCAGCTGGTACAGGTGGTTCAACAACACTTATAACACAGCTAGGTCTAACAGCAGGCGAGTTTAATACTCCAGCAGTAGCTATTGCTCCACACACTAGCGTTCCAACATTTAAGACAGCTGAAGATGACAGACCATCAGGTTCACTATGGATCAAGACAACACGACCAAACGGTGGTGCTAACATTAGAGTTAAGCGTTACAACGGTGACACACAACTTTGGGAATCTGTAGTTGCTCCTGTTTACCAGACATCAGAAGACGCTATCTATCAGCTAAACAGAACAGGCGGCGGCGCAGGTCTAGTTCTAGGCGACCTATATGTTAAAGCTAACATTACAGAAGCAGTTGATAAGCTAGGTAACTGGACAATTTATCGTCGTGCTGCTAACGGCCCAACTAACATTGTAAGCGGTAAGATTACTAACGGTAAGATTTCAGCAGGCACATATCAGTTTACAATGGCTGAAACACGAACCGGAAATAACAAGTTCTGGCCACGTAACTCACTAACAGACGCTCTTGAGCCAGCTGTAGTAGAATTTACAGCAGCAGGAACTCCAGCTGACGCAGATCTATTAGCAGGTGCAATTAACGCTGCTGGTCTTACAAACGTTGTTGCTACAGTTGACGGACTAAAGAGAGTCACAATCAGCCACAAACTAGGCGGCGAAATCAAGCTAGTAGACAGCGACGGCGGTCTAACACAAGCAGGTTTTGGTGCTTATGTTGATGCTACTGAAGGAACAATCAACCTTTCATATGAGCCAGGAACAAGCGGTGCTACATCACCACTACAGTTTAGAGCTTCTAACTGGAGAGTTCTATCATATACAGCTGATAACGACGAGCCACTAAACCTAGCACCAGACGGACAGCTATGGTACAGCTCAGTAGTTGACGAAATTGACGTTATGATCCATAACGGAACTACATGGGTTGGTTATCTAAACTACGACCACGGTGACGGTACTGGTAATACAGATCCTAACGGTCCAATCGTAGGTGCTTCTGAGCCAACAGAAAATTCACAAGGTGACCCGCTAGTAACTGGCGACCTTTGGATTGACACAGCAGATATCGAAAACTTCCCAACTATCTACAAGTATAATGCAATACTAGGTGAGTGGGTGCTAGTTGACAAGACAGACCAAACAACTGAAAACGGTGTTCTATTTGCTGATGCACGTTATGGCACAACAGGCGGTCTAGTATCAACTGGTCTAGATGCTGGCGACATTGTTGAAATGCTTGAAAGCAACTATCTAGATCCAGATGCTCCAGATCCAGCATTATATCCAAAGGGTATGTTGCTATGGAACCTACGTCGTTCAGGCTTTAACGTTAAGCGTTTTGTACGCAACTATATTGACACAGCACAGACAAACTCACGCTACTTAGACGAGTCAATGGATGCTTACTATCCACATCGTTGGGTTACTGATTCAGGTAATAACGAAGATGGTTCAGGTACATTCGGTCGTCATGCACAGCGTAAGAGTGTTGTACAGGCACTACAAGCATTGGTTAATAGCAACCAAGATATCCGTGATGAAGAATCACGCTTCTTTAACTTGATTGCTGCTCCAGGCTATCCAGAGCTAATTGGTGAGATGATCACTCTAAACTACGATCGTCGCTTAACAGCGTTTGTTGTAGGTGATACACCAGCAAGACTTACACCAGATGCAACAAGTCTAAATGAATGGGGTTCAAACGTTCGCCGTGCAGTTGAAGACAATGATGACGGTGCAGTTAGCTTTGATGAATACATGGCTATGTACTATCCATGGGGCTTTACAAGTGACAACTTTGGTAACAACATTGTTGTTCCACCAAGCCACATGGCACTACGTACAATTATCCTAAACGATCAGGTTGCATTCCCCTGGTTTGCTCCTGCAGGTACACGCCGCGGCGGTGTTACAAACGCAACAGCTTCCGGTTACATTAACGGAGAAGGCGAGTTTGTTTCAATCGCTCTAAACACTGGACAGCGCGATACGCTATACAGCAATGCAATTAACCCAATCACTTTCCTAAGCGGTGCAGGTTTAGTTGTATTTGGTCAGAAGACTCGTGCAAGAAATGCAAGTGCTCTAGACCGTGTAAACGTAGCACGTCTAATTGTTTACATGCGTGGTCAGCTAGAAAAACTAGCAAGACCATACCTATTTGAACCAAACGACAAGATCACACGCGATCAGATCAAAGCAGCAGCTGATGCATTCTGCCTAGAACTTGTGAGCTTACGTGCATTGTATGACTATCGAGAAGTTTGCGATGAATCAAACAATACACCAAGCAGAATTGACCGCAACGAACTATACTTAGATATAGCTATCGAACCAGTCAAGGCAGTTGAGTTCATTTACATTCCATTGAGAATTAAGAACACAGGTGAAATTGCAGCACTAGGCTAATATAAGAGGCCCCTCAGAAATGGGGGGCCATTATAGATAAATACATATGTATTAGGAGATTAAAGAATGCCAATCACAACACTAACAAATATTTCGATACCTACAGCTGGGTCAGGTTCTAATAGTTCGCTATTAAT
>JACCDW010632308.1_pt1 | contig 11358 bp, 3 predicted proteins | sample 7449781 | NCBI WGS metagenome assembly JACCDW01 (sample SAMN15323449, study PRJNA562643) | freshwater metagenome | isolation source: river surface water | place: USA:Blue River Watershed | collected 2017-08-18
GTCCCATTGGAGAAATCATCTAATCCATTTCAGGTTGATTATACCGTTAACTCAACAAGAAACATTGCTACGAAAGAATTTGAAGTTTCATATTTGAGAAATATGACTTTAGAATATAGTAAGTATGCGGTTTATGTGAGAGATGTTCAATATCCAATATTGAATATGACCCCTACAAATAGTTTTACTACAGGATATTTGAATTTAACAGTTGCAGGCAAACCATTTTCAGGTGATTTAAATTCTTATGAAGTGTTAATAATTAAACCAAATGATTATTATACTGAGGTGGCATTTACACAACCATTTGATGAGATTGAAAAATATCTTTTGAACAGATTGGTAACTCCAAGATATACTGCAATATTCCAAGTCCCAAAACAAAATGATGATGGAACAACATATGTTGGAACTGAATCGGTAACTTGGCCTTTATCGGGAGTATGGAATTTAGATATATCAACAAATAATTTTACATCATATATAACAAAACTTAATCAAATTGCTACAAGTTTTGATGCGTCAAAAACAAACCTAATATCAAGATTTTTAGTTACCGACTCATTTAAAGAATTTGATACTTCAGACCAAAGGGTTGAAAAAGTTTTAAACATTTATGGTAGAAGTTTTGACGAAGTTAAAAAATTCATAGACGCATTGGCTTATATGAATTCTGTAAACTATAATACAAAAAATGATATTCCATCGGAGTTATTGAAAAACCTATCACAAACATTAGGTTGGAATATTAACGTTTCTCCGATTACTGAAGAAGATTTCTTAAAATCTGTTTTTGGTAATGAAACAAAATCACCTTATCCTGGTATGTCAAGAAGTTTGACACCAAGTGAAATTAACTATCAGTTTTATAAGAATTTGATATTGAATTCTGCTTACTTGTTCAAGTCAAAAGGAACTAGAAGAGCATTAGAATTCTTATTGAGATTGGTTGGGGCTCCTGAAGCGTTGATTGAGTTTAACGAAACAATTTATTTGGCCGACCAAAAAATCAACATGCGTGATTTTAACACAGAGTGGGCTAAAATTTCAGGAGGAACAAAGTTAGAAGAAACTATTGTGTTTAATCCAAATGACACATTTTCAATCTTTGGGCAAACATTCTCAGGGTATAGTGCTACTACTAATGTGGTAACTGTGGATGCGTTAGAGGGAGACTATCCGATTGATAATGAAGGTTATCCAAAAACACCACCAAATAGTAGCTCGTTCTTCTTCCAATTAGGTGCGGGTTGGTATGAATTAACACCACCACACCAAAGTAATCAGGATGTTAGTGAAACACAATCTGTATTTACAGGTCAAAACACTAATGTACAGACTGACTTTAAGAAATTTACATATGGTCAACAATATCTTGATAGATTTAGAAATTTCCCATATATGGATTTAGGATTTAAACTTAAAAAGATTAGTGATAATAAAAAGAGCTGGTCTTTTAGAGATAAGTCAAGAATTTCAAACGAAGGAGGATTTAATGCGTTTTATTATGCTGATGACGAAAGATTAGTATTGAACGTTAAAAATATTGATTTATTTATGAATCCTGCGGCAGGACTTGTTTTTGATGTATGGAATATGTCCTCTAAATATGGGTATCCTATTCCTAACACACCAACAACTCAACAGGTTTATGGTAAAGCATTAATGACTACGACTAATGTTCCGCCTAACAAACAAACATTCTTTGAATTTGCTAATTCATTTTGGCAAAACAAAGTTAATGTTGCTAATAGACAAGTATCAAGTGGATATGATGATGTGTCTTTGATTTATTGGAGATATTTGGAATCGGCTAGTCAAGTGGGGATACCAAACGATAATTTTACATATCAAAAACTTATTGACTACGTTAAAAATTTGGGGACGTATTGGCCAAAATTAGCGGAACAATTAATCCCATCTTCAACAATATGGAATACAGGTATAAAATATAATAATGCTCCATTACAAAGACAGAAACATACATATAAAATACCAAGAAGTTGTAGTTCATTTATACCACCAGCTCTTTGTAAACCTTGTATTATTGACGGTGATTTATTTTTACACGGAGCATGTCAAGGAGTTGTAACATTCCCAATATTTCCTTGGTTAAATGGAACTACTTCATATACAAGTTTCCAATCATTGTTAAATGAAATAATCTTTAATTATGTTTCTGGTAAAATATCCGAAGGGTATACTTGTAATCAAAACTCAGTATCGACGACATGGAGAATGGTTGTTGTATTAAATGGAACTGAAGTAATCTCAAGTATAATTTATAATGGTAATGGACCATTTGATGCTCCAACAAACTCTGATTGGACAAATGCTTTGAATCAATATTTACCGAATTTAAGTAGTTATGGTTATACTTTTGAGATAATTGACAGTAATGTTTTGATTAAATATTTAGGATTTAATGCATTACTTGGAAGTAGTGATATTGAAATAAAATTAAACGTAGATTTTAGTATAAGTTGTAGTTAATGGCTGAAAATTTAATTAGTATAACAATTAGTAGTTTAACAGGATGTTGCGGTGGTGACATTTTATGTAATAGTGGTGCTGCGACCTTAAACATTTTACAGGGTTCAGGTCCATTCACGGCTCAAATTACATCTCCATATGTTGGAGATTCTGTGATATTAGTTAGAGAAGCATATAATTTTACAGGATTAACGGCCGGTACTTATACTATTTTGGTTACCGATTATGCTACACCTGTAAACAATAGTGCAACAATTAATTTCTATATTTCTTCAGGTATTTCCGCAAATACTATTGCTACAGACAGTACTTGCGGATTAAATAATGGGGAAATTGAAATTACCTTAGCACCAAATTTAGGTGGACCAAATACATTTAGTTTATACGATGTTGATGACACTTTATTATCTGTAGTAACTACTAACGATAATCCATATACGATATCTGGTTTATCTCCTAATGCGTATTATGTAATTATTGAAGATGGGGGAGGTTGTAGTGCTAATACTGGAACTATGGTTATTGATAGTTCGTATGGTAGTTTATCTATTAATACTGATGTTGTCAATAACTCACCCTGTGCTTTAAGACCAAACGGGGAGATTTATTTAACATTATATAATGAAATACCTCCAGTCACAGTTACTTGGTCTACCAATGTTGGATTACAACTTAATGATTACCATTTAACCGCATTAACAAATGATACATTTATTGTAACGGTTACTGACGGTTCAGGATGTGAAGTTACTGAAAGTGTTATAGTTGGTTTAGATGATAGATTAGGTATTGGAGAGTTTTCTTTTACAAATCCATCTTGTTTTGTTAATGATGGAATTGTGTCAATTGAGTTATCAGGAGGCTCTTTACCCATCACCTATTATACCTCAAATGGTGATACATATACTAGCGGAAGAACAGTTACCTTTACGGGATTAGGTTCAGGAGCTTTTAGTTTCACGGCGGTTAGTAGTAGTTGTAATGTTTCTCAAACTTTCAATCTACAAACTGCAAACTCATTCGGTATAATATCATCAACAAATGGGTTTAGGGATTGTTCAAATAATAGCGGATATATATCAACAACTATTAATGGTGGAGGAGCTCCCCTATCCGCTTCTTGTACTAATACTAATGGGTTCATTTCAACCCAATCTAATCTACCTGCAAATTCAACAATTACTTTTGGTAGTTTAACGGCAGGTACATACACAATTAGTATAATTGACCCAACTTCGGCCTGTACTTATACCGACACAATTACATTATCGCAAGATTTAGGTTTTGATTTTGAACTAATACCGACCAATACAACTTGTGGTATAAATAATGGAACGTGTCTTATAGATATTACTACAACGGTAACTGGACAAACATTTACGTTAACATTGTCTAATGGCGCAACTATTAGAAATTTAACAACTGATTATACGCTACAAGGTGTCCCACAAGGGACTTATGGTGTTACACTTACAAACAATTCAGGTTGTTCTATTACTAAAAACTTTACAGTTGGTGGTTCTAACGGAGTTGATTTTAACTTGTTGGATTCAGGATGTTTACCTAAAGGAACTTTAACTGCGTTTATTAATAGTGGAACTCCGCCATATACTCTAAATTGGGAAGGTAATGTTTCAGGACAGACAGGATTTGCGGTTTATAATTTAGATAATGGAAATTATGCATTAACTGTTACCGATTCCCAAGGATGTTTTACAAGAAAGACTGCAACTATCAAATGTGAATTAAGAGAAGTGACTCCATATAGTTATAATTTTGGTAGTGGTAATTTTGTTTGTGGTAATGATGATACTGTAGGATTTTTACAAATGTTAAATCAAACATTTGTTGAATTAACTGATGGTCAATCAAATTGTGTTATGAATTTGGCATACTTCTATGTTGACGTAGAAGTAGGAACAACTGCAACAACAATTGATTTATATACATCGACATCTTTAACCGATGTCCCAACAAATTTACAATACGCTCAACTTGTTCAAAATTATTTAAATAGTTTGGGAGTGTTTGGTAGTTTAATTGTCGATTATGAAAGTGGAAGAATTGTTATTAATAGTTTGTGTGATAATCCATTATTACCATCCGATGCGGTTAAAATATCGGTTAGAATATTAATGAATGTAACTTGTGACCAAGTTATTCAAATTACACCAACACCAAGCCCAACACCAACAGAAACGTCAGGTTTAATTCCTGTGCCTTCACCACAAGTCAGTGTTACTCCAACACTGACACCACAACCTACTTGGACTCCAACAAATAGTATTACACCGACTGTAACTCCCACAAATACTATAACTACAACACCTACAAATACTCCATCACCAAGTGATGCGACTCCTTGTTCTATAACAATAGATAGTATTAGTCCATCGGCGTGTAATCCATTAACGTCAACTTATTATATTTCAGGTACAAATGTTGTTCATATCACTAATCCACCTGCAACTGGAACTTTAACAATTGCTAACGGATGTACAAGAACTCAAATAGTATATTATCCACCATTTAGTACTGATTACAATATATCGTTCTTAGATATACCTGCAGATGGGCAGTATTGTTCTATATATGTAACATTTAGCGACGTGAGTTGCAGTGCATTATATACCTATAAGGCTCCTGATTATTGTAGTAATACTCCAACACCAACAAATACAATGACTGTTACGCCAACTCCTACAGTTACAAAAACTAAAACACCAACTCCTACAGTTACAAAAACTAAAACACCTACACCTACAGTTACAAAAACACCAACACTCACACCTACACCAACTAAAACAACCATTATTTTACCTTCACCTACTAATACTAAAACTCAGACTCCGACACCTACTAAAACCAAAACACCAACACCTACAGTTACAAAAACACCAACTGTTACCCCAACAATAACACCAACCCAAGCGGCCTGTGAGTGTTATAATGTTGATAACACTAATCCAACACCTATTTCCATTAATTATATTGATTGTATAGACAGAGATGTGGTATTAAATGTTCCTGGATTAACAAAAAGTGCTAACTTCTGTGCTAAAGGATTTAAACCACCAACACCTCCATTTAGAGTGACATATAATAAAATTGGAGGATGTACCGGGGGATTCTGTAATACCACACCTACTCCTACTCCTACAAAAACAAAAACACCCACGCCAACTAATGTAAAAAAATAATCTATAATAAAACTAGTTACAAAAATACTTGAATCAATATATTTATGAAATAAAGAAAATAATATACTATGGCACAAATATTAATTACAAATTATACGGGTACAGTAGCATCGGATATAATTGCCTGTGAGGCTAACTTGCCAGGACCTACAATTGGGACTTGTTATAATGTTGGTCAAATAACCCCAACAACTTCTCTTCCCGCTTGGTATACATTACCAACTAGTTTTGATTATGACCAATATTGTTATATTCAATTATCGGCTAGCACTACTTTATTTACGGTTCCACAATTAGTACTGTGTGGTATTGACCCTCCCGGAACTTGGGGATTTGAATCTTGTGGTCTACAATTTGATAAAAATATATATGTATATTATGATACATCATCTTCATATCCTGATGGTGTTGCGGTAACAGGACCTGCTATAGAAACATTAAGTGGTGCATCTACAGCTATAAGGACTTGGTATTATAATCTAGTACAAAATAGTGGTTATACTGGAAATTTATATGAAATACCTGTAGTTAACGAGAGATATGTCAATTGGCCATGTTATCCTTATTTAGGGTCTACAACAGGAGGGACGCTATCTGACTCATCAACGGTTAGAATTGAGATGGGTAGTGTTACATATTCTGATGGTAGTAATGGTAATGTGGCTAGTAGCCAAGTTGTAAGGAGAATGGCGTTAGGTCAAGATTTGGCAACAGGGAATCCATTACCAAACACTCTTGGATATAGTAAAGGGGTTCCATTTAATCATAGTAACTACACATTGGCAGGATGTCAACTTGCAAACATAGGCAGTCAAGATACAAATTATATATCAATAATTGTTTTGAATGAATCTTGTGTGGAGAGGACAGGACCTAGTTATGGTGGATGTTTGTCACAAACTGCAACTAGTGGAGGAACAAATTTTTTACAACCATATTTCGAATTTAACCAAGGTGCTAATTCTTCGTTTGTGCCTATTATCAACACTCCCCCTACCGTTTTGAATCCAAATAACCCACAACCTGTTATTAGAGTTCCTAATTTTTGTCCTGCTTTTGGTGGATACTCGTCAGGCTCATATTCAGGTTCCTCTATCCAAAGAGATTATGAATCTTGGTTAAAAGTTTGGGAAGATGTTAATATTACTTTAAATGGATTTGCGAACGTTTTTCTTTTCCCCGTACCAACACAAATAGTTACAGCAGCAAGTTCTGCAGGTGTTATTAATCAAGCACAAGGATATGGTACATTATATCAGGCGATTGAATTAATTGAAGCGGAAATACCATATGCACCTTCTTATTTCCAATCAAAATATTGTGAAGGGTTGTTTGATACTACTGGAACACAATGGCCATACCCAAATCAAAGGTATAATGCATATTCAGCGACGACTAATGGTCAGTATTTTGATTTTACTCCACTTAGTTATTTTAATAAATTTACAGTATTTTCGGGAACAAATGCTTATCAAAATTTACCTTTACAATATCAGGTAGGACCTGGATTGAAAAACTTCGGTTGGGCAATTGATGCGACAATTACAGGATTTACACAATCATTAGTTGAAAATGACCTAAATGCTTATTTAACAAATATCTTATCTGGAAGTAAAATTTATACCTTTACCGAACCAACAGATATTACTGAAGGTTCAATATATACTTTAGAAGATTTTGAAGGATGTTGGGAATATACTGGATATAGATTAGATGGTCAGCCCGCTTATCCTGAAATAACAACTTTGAATGAGTTTAGTTCTTGCTTTGATTGTGAAAACAACGAGACACCATTAACAGTTCAATTTAAATATAATGGAGTTGCAAATGTTTATAGCTCGGCAGCGTTTATAACAACTGCATCAACCGTTTCAACTAACGACCAAATAGTAATAATTGGAAGTCCGAATGATGTTGTTGATATTCAATTTGAATGGCCATTCCCAATTGGTACCGATATACCAAATGCGGTATTTAGTATCTACGATAATAATGCGTCGACTTGGACAACATATCCTTTAGGAACTACTAGCGGATTCAGTTCAAACTTAGATTCGTCAGGATATAATGTTTTAGACTATAAACTTGTTGGAGGTACGTTCGGATTTGAATATATTAACTTCTCAATAACTGCCACAACACAAGGAGCAACACTTATACCTGTACAAGGACCTTTTGACTTATATGTAAATCCACCAGCTCCTTTATTTCCGACTCCAAGTGATACTGCAATAAGTTTCATAAAATTACCTGCACCTGGCGCAAATACTTATATGATGGTTGCTGGTGTGAGTACTGTCAGTGCTGCAACTAGTGCGACTTCTTGTACTAATTATTCAGTCCAAAAGAGTTATATGATTAATCCAGCACCTCAATCAAATACATTGGATTATATTGTTAATAACTTTGGAACAATCCCATTCAGATTCCAAGATGCCCAAACACAAAACGTTGTTAACGGTGGAAATAATTGGATTACAATTTCAAATTGTAAATATACCGTTTATGGATATACACCAGTAACAATTGCAATACAAGTTGATAGTGGTGGTTATATAACAAATGCTGTAATGTGTTAATAGAATAAAAAATAAAAAATAAAAAATAAAATAAAATGCCATATATTTGGATATCATCTTACTCAGGGCCACCCGCAACATTAACAATTTGTACTTACCCATCAAATGATTATTGTTATACGCACCCAACACAAATAACTGATATTTCTGTATTTCCCTATGTTGTACCATTACCGTCAACATTTGATGGGTATAATCAGATATCGTTAAGTGCTCAATCAGATAACGGATGTCTTGTTGTTCAACAAGACACTTGTAGTGTTTTACCAACACCAACTGCCACATTTGAAGCCACTTGTTACTATTGGTTTATCACTCCAACCGATGGATGGACGGCTGGCGATGTTCTTAATTATACGGATTGTTATGGTAATTCGGATAGTTACACAACCCAAGCAGGTGATAGTGCTGGATTTTATATTTGTGCTCAAGGATTAATAGACGGAACCAACTTAACTTGGAACGAAGACGTTCCTACATTGATATGTGAAGAAGTTGATGGTGAATGGGTAGGACCAGTACCTCCATCACAGACACCAACTCCTTCTAATTTCCCAACACCAACTCCAACACAATCAAGTGGGGCGACATTATATGAGACATTTCAGTATGATATTGGAGGAGATTCTGCCATCTTCACAATAGATTTCATATCAACTTCGGTACTTCCTATGTCAGTTGATTGGGGGGATGGAACCGTAACAGCATTTACACCTACAAATACTAATCAGAGTGTAACGCATAGTTATACAGGAGCTTTCACTGCGGGAACTAAAACAGTTACTGTTAGTGCTCAAACATCAACACCTGGAGTTATAACTAGTTTTATTGGAAGGTTTGAAATTTATGTTGGTCAATCTAAATATACAAGTGTAAATTATCGAGCATTGTATCGGCCTTATAATGACTGTGTTGATGTATTAAGTCAAACCGGAACAATATCGGCAACAACGGCGGAACTTGGTAAAATGGTTAATGCTCAAGAAATAAGTGCCGATAATTGGGCCATATGGGTAAGTGGAGATATTGCCGAATTTTCAGCATGTACTAACTTACAAAAGTTAAAACTTGCAGGTGGTACTTATTATGGTGATGTAAATAATCTACCGAATAGTATTAAGGAATTAAAAATGACCAATGTGACAGGACTTGGTGACTTTGGATACGAAATGTGTGAAATACCTCTTTCGGGAGCTTCTTTACCTACGATTAGAGACTTAAACACAGTTGGTGGAAATATTGCCAATTTACCAACAAGTTTGACCTCTTTAGATATTAGAGGTAATAATACTTTAACAGGAAATATTACAGGATTTGCTAGCCAAAATTATACGATTTTACCAAATAATGGTAAAATATTTATAGGTGGTAATAATACTATATCGGGTAATTTTAGTGATTTACCGAACATTAATTCAATTGCAATTTTTAATGGTAAATTCAATGTATCCACGTATAATATGGCATATATTACCACTGGTAATACTATCACTGGTAATTTAACTTTAAAATCAAACCAGTCTAATATTTTAATCGGAGGTGCCAATACTATAAGTGGAACATTATCAGGAACTTCTAATAATCTTTCAGGTAGAATGGGCACTTTAATAATTGCTGGTAATAATACCATATCAGGACCACTTTCAAATTTAGTTGTACCATCAAATAGGTTTATGATAACTGGAAATAATACAATCAGCGGGGATTTAGGAACAATGAACCCATCATTAACTACACTATCATTCCATATATTCCAAAAAGGTAACACACTGACCCCGACTGCTATGACGGTAACTAACAGTGGTAATACCATAACTGGTAATATATCAGTATTTACAGGAATAACCTCTTTAAGACAATTAATAATTGGTGGTAATAATACAGTTTATGGTGATATTTCAGGATTTGCGCCTATGGCAAATATGGGTCAATTAATTATCAGTAGTTCTGGAAATGCCATTGATTTTGACGCAACTGTTTCAATCCCACAATTAGTTTTAGCCAATCCTGATGGTGTTGCTTGGATTATATTATACACTGAAGGTTCAGGGTTAAATACCACACAAATAAACAATATGTTTGTTTGGGGTGGAACATCAGTTGGAGCATTAAATTTAATTAACGCTGATGGCTCAAGGTCATTTTCAACCATTAATGGTTCAGGAAACGCAGCACCTACAGGAGCCGCAATTACTGTTAGGAATAATTATAACTCATCATTCAACTATCCAACAGGATTTAACGGTAAGATTACTACTAACTAATAAAATAAAAAATATCTTAAAAACCACCTACATAATAGGTGGTTTTTTTTTATATACAAATTTGACAATTTAATTATTATTTTTTATTATGGAGTTAATTTATGTTACAGCACAGCCTGATGTTCCGTATTTTCACTGGCAGGCAAAAATCTATGGTCATAATTTCGTAAGTAAGGGAATTAAACCTGAAAATATTCACATAATTTATGGGTTATGTAATGGTCAAAAAGAACCATCTGAAGGGGCTTTGGAATTAAGAAACTATGGGTATAATGTTCATTTCTATAAGGATGATAGATTTAAGAAACATTATATTCCGAGTATTAAACCATATCTAATTAGTAAATGGATTGAAGAATTTCCTGAACTTGGAAAAGTTTTCTTTTTGCACGATGCAGATATCATCTTTAGAGAATTACCTGACTATTCAGAGTATGTTGATGATGAGATAACCTATCTGTCGGATACCAAAGGATATATTGGATATGAGTATATTAAAACGGTTGCTGACCGACACGAACAACAATATAAAGATTTGGAACCTGAACAATTAATTCAGGAGATGTGTGATGTCATTGGAGTTGAATTGAGTTGCGTTAAAAAATATCAGGAAAGTTCTGGAGGGGGACAATATATCATCAAAAATACTGACTTTGAATTTTGGAATAAGGTATATATTGACTCAATACTATTATATGATAAGTTATTTGATTTTCAAAAAAGATTTCCAATTGGTAGTGGACAAATCCAATATTGGACTGCTGAAATGTGGGCATTATTGTGGAACATTTGGAGAAATTGCGGTGAGACAAAAATCATTGA
>JACCDW011068709.1_pt1 | contig 11352 bp, 9 predicted proteins | sample 7449781 | NCBI WGS metagenome assembly JACCDW01 (sample SAMN15323449, study PRJNA562643) | freshwater metagenome | isolation source: river surface water | place: USA:Blue River Watershed | collected 2017-08-18
ATCTCCTGCTGGCCGAAGCAGATACGCCTGCCAGCACGAGAATCAAGCTGAGAAATTTAATCTTCTCCGTCTCTGCGATGATCACAAAAGTGCGCGGAGAAATTTTCAATCTGCGGGCTACTCATTCCGAAACCTTAGAGAGCTCTCTTCGGGATATGTTGGCAGAATCGCAGAGTGTCATTGAACTAAAGCTCAACTTAGAAGATTGCAACTTCTCTGACCATGTCGAAACACAGATTCTTGCCATCTCTCGAGAACTTTTGCGTAATTCCATAAAGCACTCTGGGGCTAGCGTTATAGAGATAACCATTGAAAAAAGTGAGAATAGAAGTACTTACTCGTTTCGAGATAACGGAAAAGGAATCGATCCACTTATTCCCTCCGGTTTTGGAACTCGTGGAATTCAGGAGCGTTGCACATCAATGGAAAGTGAACTCACCGTGGCAAGCAATGATTCAGGAACTAATTACCTAATATCAATCCCTTCATGAAGCCTCAAATTTCAGTTCTCGTAATTGATGATCATGAAAGCGTCAGGGCAGGAGTAAAAATAGCTCTTTCTCGAGCAGGTCATGTTTGTGTAGGCGAAGCAAACACTGTTTCGGAAGCACGTGCTCAAATAGCTCACACAAATCCACAAGTTATTGTTGTAGATCTTTCTTTACCTGATGGAAATGGTTTGGAAATAGTTCGATGGGCACGCTCAATTTCAAATCGAATAGGCATTGTTGTATTAACACTCAATCCCGCAGAAGACTTCTTGCTGACAGTAATGAAATCCGGTGCAAGTGCATTTGTCGAAAAGAGTGCCCCCCTTGCAGAGCTTATTTCTGCTGTTGAACACTCGCACATTGCGCCCTTGTCTTTTAGTGCGCAAGGAATTTCAAAAGCAATGAAGAAAGATCACGCAGCAAACGCACTAACTTTGCGCGAGATGCAGGTTCTTGAAAAACTCTCTGATGGATTAAGTGCCAACAATATTGGCTTGGAATTATTCATTACCCAAGCCACTGTTAAGACTCACTTGGCTTCTATCTATAGAAAATTGGATTCAAAAAACAGAATTCAAGCAATTATTGCAGCGAAGAAAGTTGGATTACTCTGCAACTAACAATGAATTAAATTCTTTAGACCAAATATCCCATCGCCATTGATCAACGATCCAATTGCGTCCGGCAGCACCCATATGAGATGCACGCTTGGCATCGCTGCAAATATTGATGACAGCTGATGCGATTGCGGCAACATTTGTACCGTCTACGCAGAATCCTGTGACACCTTCAAGCACCGCGTCAGGGGCTCCACCTGAATTGCCTGCAACGACTGGAATTCCACAGGCGCTGGCTTCGAGGTAAACAATTCCTAATCCCTCTACTTCTAAACCAAAGAATCTGGATCTAGAAGGCATCGCAAATAAATCCGCTGCAGACAAATAGCTAGGAAGATTGTCATACAAAACTCTTCCAGCAAAAGTGATGTTATCTCTTAGCAATAACTTATCAACCAATTTGGTTAAGTGTTTTTTGTAGGGTCCTTCACCCACAATCAAAAGATGGGCATTTGGAACTTTTCTCAAAACATCTGGCATTGCCTCAATAAGTCTGTCTTGACCTTTGCGATGTACAAGACGACCAACGCTAATAATTATTTTTTTATCCTGCAGTCCCAATTCATTTCTTTTTTCAATGTCATTCGGTTGAGGTATGAAGTGGGAGGTATCAATTCCCGGTGCGATTTTTACCATTTCATTGGCGCTTCTATCCGACAAAGCTTTCGAAATCGCCCGGCGAGTGAATTCACCCAGATATGTGAGGTGATCGACGCTATCTCCAATTCGTTTCAATGCTAAGTTGAAAGGAAAAATTCTTGCCCACCACACTTCATGACCATGAGTTAGTGCAATTACTTTATTGACGCCCGACTTACGCAATGAAGTGCTCATAAGCGCAAGTGGTGCAGCAGCTCCAAAAATAACGGTATCTATGTGATTTGTAACCACGATTTCTCTTGCTGCTCGTGTCACACGCCACGACGGAAGCAAAACCTTACTTCGATCTCGAATGACTCTTACTCCGAATTTATCGAGCCACTGTTGGTCATAAGCGGCTGTATCACCTTGCTGGGATGTGAAGACAATTACTTCATGACCAGAAATTCTCTCCAAAATTCCAATAACAAAGGTTTCGATTCCGCCAGTGCGCGGACCAAAATCGTTTGTTACTAGGAGAATTTTCTTATAAACGTTTGCCACCTCTGAATTTTTTTCGTCCCATATCCATGGTTGCCACTTTAACTCGTGAACCAGAGCGAGGGGCATGAACCATTTTGTTGCCACCCAAATAAATTCCTACGTGAGAAATTGGTGATCCAAAGAAAACTAAGTCGCCTGCTCGAAGATTAGATCGACTGATGGATTTTCCGTATCTGAATTGAGCTGCGGATGAGTGCGGAAGTGAAACCCCAGCTGCTTGGAAGGCTCTCATTGTGAGTCCGGAGCAATCCCACGTTGTCATTCCATCAGCACCAAAAACATATCTATCTCCGATTTGTTTGAGGGCATATTTCAAAGCAACGCCAGCTCGCCCTGAAACACCACTTGCACTTCGCGCCGCTGCCAATGATGATGCTTGATCCGCGTTTTCTTCTTCTTCTGCCAGACGAGCTAAGCGCTCTCGGTCTTCTTTCTTAAGTTGAGCTAATAATTTCTCAGCCTCTTCTAATTTTGATTGAGCTAACCGTGCTTGGGCTTGATACTTCTTTTGAGCCGCGGCAATCAGCGCAACTTTGTCAGCAACCGTAAGTGTTGTTGCATTAAGTCGCTGCTCGGCAGCCTCAAACTTGTTTAATTGAATAGATTTGCGGCGAGTTAACGCATCCAAGGATCCGGCAGCGGACAAGTAAAGAGTGGGATCTGAAGAAAAGAGGAGTTCGAGACTTTGGCTTAGTCCTCCATTTTTATATTGATCAATTGCAATCGCTCCGAGAGATTTAGATAACTCGGAGACATTTTGTCCTTGAACTGCAGCCTTTTGCTTAATGCCCGTAAGCGTTCTGTTCAGGGAAGCCAATTTCACCTTTGCTTCCTGGGCGCCCTCAGCTGCCGCAGTTGCATCCTCTTCTAGTTGGCGAACTTTGGCTTGAACTTCAGCCAGAGTTGGTGCGCCTTGTGCTTCTGGGGCAAGGAGTAATGAAGAAATCAAAGCGCTAGTGAGCACGCCAATGATTGCCGCACGCTTGCTCGTTAAATGCATGGTCAAGAGGTTAACCTGTCACACGAGCGCGCCTCAACCTCAAACGCGCCTACGAGCCTGAGAAAAACCGCAGAATCAGCGAATTACGGGAGTTCTTAGCCCGTTTGCGCTTCTTGGCCACTCGGTATGAATTTGAGCTCTTTACTGATTTCTCGCGATGCCAAAAGCGTGATTGCTTTGTGCATCTGTTGAGATATCTCAGCTTTTTCAGGTACGCCAATGAAGAATGAGACGACGCACTCTGAACACTCGATGTCTTTTTTAATACATGTATCGCAGTCAATGATCATGAGCCTTACGATAAAGATAGGGACTGACATTAACTTTCCCGGGAAAAGGAGATTCAGGTGAGCGTTGTGGCCACGATCGTTGTTGGCGCAGATGGCTCCAGCTCGCTCAGTGGATCTTCTACAGAAGTCACCTCGGCCGCCGACAGGGCAGTTTTTTTACAACGCCGCCGCACGGTTGATTGCATCATCATCGGTGGAAACACTGCGCGCAACGAACCATATTCAAAGACCCCGGTACCACTTGTCGTCGTTTCCAAACAATCGCATCCACAGCTGCCTGCTGCTTATATCTGGAATCTCGATCCGAAGAACGCCTTGGACAAAGCCCGCCAAGAGTTCGGTGAAAATATTCTTATCGAAGGCGGTGCTTCATTTATTTCATACCTATTGGAAAATGACCTGATTGATGTACTTGAACTCAGTGTTACATCGGCCAGTGGCGGCGCGGATATCTTTGATTATATGAAGTATTTATCTGTAGCCAACAGTGTGACTAAAAGCGTTGTAGCCGACACTACTTTTTATTCTGCAGAGTTTAGGAAGCAGAAATAAGAGCAACACCAGCAACAGCTAATACAATTCCAACGTATTGAACCTTATGCAAACGTTCATGAAGGAACAGATACGCCATGAGTGCTGTAATAATCGGATAAATCGATCCCAAAACCATTACGAGTGAAACCAAACCAAAATTAGTTGCGACGCCTAAGAGAAGATTTGCAGAAAAATCTGCAATACCCACGAAGATCAAAACCGGAATCTCTGCTTTTGTAAAATTACCGATTGTTCTAAATCGAATTACTAATGTAATTGTGACCAAGAATGTGGTTGCTCGCATCATGACCATTGTCATTAAGGCGCTTGATTCAGAGCCGATCGACATAAATGTCATTGCAGTTCCAAATCCGGCGGCGGCGCCGAGTGCTAAGAAGAGCGGTTTTGGAGATAAACCTTGTGATAATTCAGGTCCACTTGCACAAAAGGCTCCTGCTAATGCGATTACTACGCCAATTCCTTGAGCCACTGTTAAAACTTCGCCAGTTACAAGGGCAAAAGTTAATGGGATAACGGCGCTTAAAGAACTAATCGGAGAAACAACACCCATACGACCAGTTGATAGCCCTGCGTATAAACAAATTAAACCTATGTATCCAGAAATGCCTGCAAGTGCACCAGCAAAGAAATAACCACCATCGCCAAAGGCTTGTGGAGGATTTGCGCCAAAAAGATCACCATTGAATAACACCAATGTGATTCCAAATAACAAACCAATTGCTTGTGTCATGCCGAGTACGACTATCGGTGCGTACTTTTTGCTTAATGTGCCACCAAAGAAATCGGCTGCACCCCACAGAGCACTAGATAAAAGAGCCAATAGTGATGCCATCGACGAAGTGTACAGCCCCGCCTCCCACGCAATAGGAGCGTTGAGATTTAGAGTTAGCCAGTGGAATCATTTGAGTTTGATAAATTAATCGAGCACTTGCGATCAGTTACTCCACGATCAGAAATTATCCTCGAAGAAGTTCCTGCTCCTCAAAAACTAGCTTCTTACTCATTCGCATTCTCAGCCGATGTTAGTAACGGATTATTCGGCGATGCTGAAGATGAAATAGCGTCCGGTCGCTTTGTACTTTTGCACGAACCCGGTGGCCAAGATACGTGGGAAGGTGAATTCCGCTGCGTAACTTTTGTTCGCGCAGACGTGGATCCAGTAATGCAAGAAGATCCTTTATTGCCCGAAGTTGGTTGGAGCTGGTTTTTAGAATCAATAACAAATGCTGGCTGTGAATTTAACGCACCTAGTGGAACTGTCACTCGAGTTTCTAGCGCCTCATTCGGAAAGTTATCACCACGTCACGATGAATCTGAAATGGAGATTCGTGCGTCGTGGAGTCCAATCGTGAGTGATCCTCGCGAACTAATGAAACACATCGAGGGCTGGTGTAATTTGATTGCAGAAGTTTCTGGTTTGCCACCAATTCCTGAAGGTGTATCGGCAATTACATCTGCAAAACGTAGATAGTTATGAGCGAAACAACACCTGAAGATATTGTCGCCGTGCCTTTACTGGCGCCAGCAGATGGAGTTCCAGAAGTTGTTGATACGGCTGAAAAATTCGAAGCCGCTCTAGTTCGGTTAACAAATGGAACAGGGCCCTTTGCCGTTGATGCTGAACGTGCTTCAGGTTATAAATACAGTGCCCGTGCATATCTAATTCAAATCAAGCGAACAAACGGTGGACTTCATCTCATTGATCCAATTGCATTTGGTCCAGGCCACGAGCTTTTTGTAAGGCTCAATGATTTACTTAATACCGATGAAGTTATTTTGCATGCGAGCACACAAGATTTACCGTGCTTGCGAGAAGTTGGATTAAATCCATCTCGATTATTTGATACAGAATTAGGTGGTCGAATCGCTGGATTGCCTCGAGTTGGTTTGGGACCGCTGCTTGAATCGTTGATGGGTGTAACACTTGCAAAAGAGCATTCAGCAGTTGATTGGTCTACTCGTCCGTTGCCTAAGGATTGGCTTAATTACGCCGCCTTAGATGTGGAACTCTTGATTGAACTACGCGAGAAGATTTATGAACTGCTCAGTACGTCTAATAAATGGAAGTGGGCTGAAGCGGAATTCGCTTCAATTCTGCTGGCACCCGCTGCACCCCCACGGATTGATCCGTGGCGACGAACGTCTGGAATGCATAAGATTAAAAAACGAGATCAACTAGTTGTGATAAAAAACTTATGGTATGCACGAGATGAAATAGCACGTGCCAATGATGTTTCAAGCGGCAAATTACTAAATGATGCTGCAATCATTGAATTTGCAATTCATAAACCATTAACAAAAAAAGATGCAGAAAAAGCTTTGCGACCAATTGGCATGCGAGCGCGGTGGTTAGAGAATATGCCCACATGGTTATCGGCCACAGAAGCTGCGCTTAATACTCCTGAAGATCAATGGCCGCCAATGAAATCTGGCGCAGATACTTTGCCTCCACTTAAGTTATGGCGTGAAAGATTTGCTGATAAATATGCACCACTCACGCATGCACGATTTGCCGTGGAAACAATTGCGCAAGAGTTATCAATTCCTGCTGAAAATCTAATCTCCCCTGAAATCATCCGTCGTATCTGTTGGGCGCCTCCCGCTGATTCACTCCAGAACATCAATGTGGACGCTGTGTCGACAGCAATGCTCAATCTCGGTGCCCGCCAGTGGCAAGTTGATGTAGTGGCTCCACTTGTGGCCACTGCCCTGCTAGAGCGCGAGCCACGAGAAGTTCCAGTTGTTGAAGCGCCTGAACCTGCTGAGTAAGAAGCCCAAATTTTTTACTTCTGACTACTGACCAGTAACCTATGAGCACCTAGTACAAGAGCTCATAGAGAGAAGACTTATATGTCACGCTCAGTCGTTTTGGTAGATGCCGTACGCACTCCCTTTGGAAAAGCCGGAAGTTTATACGCCGGTACTCGCGCCGATGACTTAATCGTTCGTGCGATGCGTGGTCTGTTAGAACGAAATCCAAAAGTAGCTGCGACTGATATTGATGACGTTGCTATTGCAGCTGCAACACAGAGCGGTGACCAAGGAATGAATATTGGTCGTAGTGCAACACTTTTAGCAGGACTGCCAAATTCAGTGCCAGGTTATTCAATTGATCGCTGGTGTGCTGGTGCATTAACTGCGATGACGACAATTGCAGGCTCTATTGCAATGGGAGCATACGACGTTGGAATTGCTGGTGGTGTTGAGCACATGGGTAATCACCCAATGGGTGAAGGCATGGATCCAAATCCTCGCTATCTTGCTGAGAAAATAGTTGAACAAGATGCACTTGCTATGGGAAATACGGCAGAGCGTCTACACGATCGCTTTCCAACGATTACAAAAGAGCGTGCTGATAGATATGCACTTGGTTCTCAGGAAAAAACTGCAAAGGCGTACGCCGCAGGAAAGATTCAGAAAGATTTAATTCCAACTGCTACACGAAGTGCCGAACTCGGCTGGGGCGTTGCAACAGTTGATGAACCTCCTCGTCCCGGAACAACTATGGAAGCACTTGCTGCTCTAAAAACTCCATTTCGTCCTGCTGGTCGAGTTACTGCGGGAAATGCTGCTGGTCTAAACGATGGAGCAACTGTGTCACTGCTTGCAAGTGAAGATTTTGCTAAGGAAAAAGGACTTTCAATCAAAGCTCGTCTCGTAACTTTCGCATTCGCTGGAGTCGAGCCAGAAGTGATGGGTTATGGGCCAGTTCCAGCAACTGAAAAAGCTTTAAAGAAAGCTGGCCTTTCTATTTCTGATATTGGTTTGTTTGAGATTAATGAAGCATTTGCAGTTCAAGTTCTTGCCTTCCTTGAACACTTTGGAATTGCAGATGATGACCCTCGTGTTAATCCAGTAGGTGGCGCAATTGCGGTCGGTCACCCACTTGCATCCTCTGGTGTTCGTTTGGCACTGAATTTAGCTCGTGGTTTTGAAGAGCATCCAGAAGTTCGTTACGGAATCACAACAATGTGCATTGGTTTAGGTATGGGCGGAACAATTATCTGGGAAAACCCACACTTCACGAAGGGTGCAAAGTAATGACTACTCCTACAGATCTCACACTTCCCGAAGGCGCTCCTGAAGAAGTCATAACTAATGCAATTGTGCGTCCAGTTGATCTCACTCCATTTGGATTTAAGGGAACACTGGCATTGATCACATTAGATAACGGATTAGATCACAATCGTCCAAACACATTTGGCGCGCAATCACTTGCTGCACTCAATGAAGCAATTACTTCTGCTGTAGCAAGTGCACCAGCGGCTATTGCAATCACAGGTAAACCATTTATCTTTGCAGCGGGTGCAGATTTATCAGCACTGTCATTTCTCAATAAACGTGAGCAATCATTAGCAATTGGAAAATTTGGCCACGACGTATTTCGTCGATTCGGCGAAATTGATATTCCTACATTTGCTTTTATTAATGGGTTAGCCCTGGGTGGAGGCCTTGAAGTTGGCCTTCATTGCAATTACAGAACGCTGGCATCAACTGCCTTTACAGGTTTACCAGAGGTGTTCCTCGGATTAGTTCCTGGTTGGGGCGGCGCCACACTTCTTCCGAAGTTAATTGGACCAGAAAAAGCTGTACAAGTAATCATGCTCAATGCACTAAATAACAACACAATGATGAAAGCGAAAGATGCACTTTCACTCGGAGTTGTTGATGCAGTGTATGAACCAGCTGATTTCCTAGAAAAATCCGTCGCATTTGCCGCATCTGTTCTTAGTGGTTCGACAAAAATCGAACGTAAAGATTTCTCGAATGACCCAGCGTGGGACAGTGCAATCGCAACTGGTCGGGCCGCAGCTCTTAAGAAATATGGTGGGGCAGAAATTGCAGCTCCAACGCGCGCACTCGAACTCATTGCTGCGGCAAGAACCGCAACACGATCTAGTGGTTTTGATGCCGAAGATCAGGCGTTAGCAGATCTGACAATGTCAGATCCTTTGCGCGCATCCCTCTATGCATTTAATTTGATTCAGAAGAAGCGCAAGAAAGTTGAAGGCGCGCCAAAGCCAGCACTTGGAAGAAAAGTTACCAAGGTTGGAGTTGTTGGCGCGGGATTGATGGCATCCCAACTCGCGCTCTTGTTTGTTCGAAATCTTAAGTGTCCTATTGTCATGACAGATCTCGATCAAGCACGTGCGGATAAAGGTGTTGCGTGGGTTCGCGCAGAATTAGCAAAACTTGTTGAAAAGCGTCGCATGTCGCAAGAGAGCGCTGATCGACTCTCAGCACTTGTTTCTGGCTCTTCCGATCAAAGCGTCTTTGCTGGGTGCGACTTTGTTATCGAAGCAATTTTTGAAGAACTCTCTCTAAAGCAAGAGCTGTTCAAAAAATTAGAAAACATTGTTTCAACAGAGTGCGTACTCGCAACGAATACATCATCATTATCTGTTGAGGCGATGAGCGAAGGATTAAAAAATCCTGAACGAGTAGTTGGATTCCACTTCTTCAATCCTGTGGCCATCATGCCCCTGCTAGAAGTTGCTCGAACAACCAAGACAGATGATGCGACAACAGCTACTGCTGTAAACGTAGGAAAAGAACTTAAGAAAACAATGGTCATCACAAAAGATGCTCCAGGATTCGTTGTTAATCGTCTGCTGACACGTTTCATGGGCGAAATTACTGATGCGATGGATGAGGGAACTCCCCCAGATGTTGCAGATAACGCAATGCGATCTATTGGTTTTCCGATGTCGCCATTTGAATTACTTGGACTAGTTGGTCCGGGAGTTGCGTTACACGTTTCTGAGACTTTGAATAAGAATCTCGGGCCTCGCTACAAGATTTCGCCAACAATGGCTGCAATGGTGAAGGCCGGTATTCGTACCTTCTATATCAAAGATGACAAAGGTGGCTTAATAGCCAACCCAGAAGCAGTTGCTCTCATTGTTGCCGGAAATAAGGCATCTACGCCAGAACAAGTTCGCTCTCGTGCGCTCACAGCACTGGCAGAAGAAGCACGCATGATGCTCGATGAAGGCGTTGTCGCAACACCTGCGGAAATTGATTTATGTATGTTGCTCGGTGCCGGTTGGCCAATGCACCTAGGTGGAATATTGCCGTACTTAGATCGCGAAGGAATTAGCGAATCTGTGTGCGGGAAGCGTTTTCATCAACCTGGAATTGCATCCCTTCCTTAAGAGAGCTACTCCATTCAACAATTGATCGCGTAATGTTTTGCGCGGTTATGCCGAGGTCCTGCAGTACTTCATCGCGCTTTGAGTGCTCGAAAAATTCGAGTGGGACACCAATTGAGTGAATGGGAACTTGCAAACCTGCATCTCTAAACATTTCGGAAACCGTGCTCGCAATTCCGCCATGGCGAATTCCATCTTCAAGTACGACAACACTCTTGTAGCGCTGGGCCATGGTGACTAATGATTCTGGCAATGGCTTAACCCAACGTGGATCAATAACAGTTACTCCAACACCTTCGCGATAAGCCTGAGATGCAGCTTCTACAGCCATGTGCGCCATTGCTCCAATGCTGATGAGCAAGACATCTGCGCTTTCGCCGCGATACAAAACATCAACACCATCTCGTCGTTCAAATGCTGGAATATCAGCAAGTACTGCGCCTTTCGGAAAGCGAAGAAGAGTTGGCGCATCTTTGACTTGAAGTGCTTCGCGCAGTGCCTCTGTCACGCGTGCTCCATCTCGCGGTGCTGCTACTTGCAAAGTTGGAACAATTCCGGTCAGAGCTAAATCCCAAATTCCGTTGTGTGATGGTCCATCATCGCCAGTAACTCCAGCGCGGTCCAAAACAAATGTAACTCCAGCCTTGTGAAGGGCAACATCTAAAAGCATTTGATCAAAAGCTCGATTAAGAAATGTTGCGTACACAGCCACAACAGGATGCATTCCCGCGAAAGCAAGACCTGCGGCACTCGTAACTGCATGCTGTTCTGCGATGCCAACATCGATGGTTCTATCCGGAAACTCTTTTTGGAACTTATCTAAACCTGTAGGTCCAAGCATTGCTGCAGTAATTGCAACAATATCTTTGCGTTCGCGACCTACTTCAACTAGCTCATTTGCAAAAATGCTGGTCCACGATGCTGCGCTCTTTTTAACTGGCAACCCAGTTTCAGGATCAACAATTCCAACCGCATGGAATTTTTCTGCCTCATCTTCAATCGCAGGTGCATAGCCGCGTCCTTTTTCCGTAATTGCATGAACCAAGATTGGTCCACCAAATTCTTTTGCCTTCTGGAGTGCCTTTTCCATAACTTCGATGTCAT
>JACCDW011752480.1_pt1 | contig 11352 bp, 12 predicted proteins | sample 7449781 | NCBI WGS metagenome assembly JACCDW01 (sample SAMN15323449, study PRJNA562643) | freshwater metagenome | isolation source: river surface water | place: USA:Blue River Watershed | collected 2017-08-18
ACATCAACAACGGCTATGGGTTCTTTAGTCTCCACCACCCCGACTTCCGCTTATTGAAGCTACCCCTGTAGCAAACATGATGCATATCCTTATACACAAAGCTTTCAGGTAGCACGATGCATTTGGGATTGCAGGGTCATCATAATTCAGCTCAGAAGAAAAAGTTGCGGGTTTCGGGTTGCGTAAGAAGCCTTTTTCTTTTTTGTACAACATTCAGGGGATTCGCTTGTCTTCACTTCGTTCAGATGCACTACCCTTAGAGGTATGAGGTAATTCTTTGGGCGGCTACGCCGCGTTATGCCTTTTCAATTACCTGTTAAGTAATCTTAAAATAAAAATCATCAGGTGCCAACAGCACCCACTGCATACAAAGCACCTCCAATTGCTGCGACCTCCGCGATAGCGGAGCAGCCGAAGCCCGACGATGTTGAACCCAAACCGAAAATGCATCCTACGCAACCCGAATCCCGCAACTTTCTCTTATGACCTGAATCATGATAGAACGCCTTCCCCAAGTACCGATGCTCTTTCTTGTTCAGCAGCGAAATCAGTTGGTTTTGCAGTTAAAAAAGGAAGAATTGTTATGAAATGACAATTATCATAAGCAAACAAGAGTTTTTTAATGCATCTTTGGGTTGAAAGATTTAAAATTTGTAAAAAGAAATTTTATGGGACCAGGGTCGTTAATTGCACTCATTTTGGCAGCCGTTGCATTTTCTGCAGGAGGCATAGCCGTAGCCAAGTTTCTCACCAAAGGCAGCACCAATGCTCAAAAGGGTGAAGCCTATGAATGTGGTATTCCTACGCAAGGTTCGCCTTGGAAACAGTTTAATGTGGGGTATTATTTGTTTGCCCTCATCTTCCTCATTTTTGATGTGGAATTGGTGTTTATGTACCCATGGGCTGTAGTGGTAAAAAAGGTGGGCATGTTGGCCTTGTTTGAGATTTTAATCTTTATATTTATTTTGTTCATGGGCTTTTTGTATGCCCACAAAAAAGGCGCATTAAAATGGATGTAAAAGTAACCCCTCCTTCGGCTCCCTTTCCGGGTAGCGTGCACGAAATTCCAGGCGGTGGAATTGTGTTGAGTACTTTAGATGATGTAATAAACTGGGCAAGGTCTAACTCACTTTGGCCATTGGTATTTGGTACTTCTTGCTGTGCCATTGAAATGATGAGTGCCGCTTCTGCCAAATATGATTTTAGCAGGTTTGGTTTTGAAGTAGCCCGCGCCACCCCTCGCCAAGCAGATGTAATCATTATTGCAGGTACCATTGTAAACAAAATGGCTCCCGTGCTCAAACGTTTGTTCGACCAAATGCCTGATCCAAAATATGTGATTGCCATGGGAGCTTGCGCTACCAGCGGCGGTCCGTTTTTTTACAATACCTATTCGGTAGTAAAAGGTGCCGACCATGTGATTCCTGTTGATGTATACGTAGCTGGCTGTCCGCCTAGACCAGAGGCTTTATTGCATGCCCTCATTACCCTTCAAGAAAAAATAAAAAGTGGTTTAACCCGCGATCAAATTCGCACTCAATTTGCAGAAAATGGGAAATGAAGAACTCATCCTCAAACTCAAAGAGGCCTTTCCAGATATGGAATGTGTTCAAGGAAATGATTGGCCCGAACTCAGTTTTGGTTCAGACCGATTAATTGAGGTTATAACTTACCTGAAACAAACACCCGAGTTGGCTTTTGATTACCTCTTTTGCGAAACCTGTGTTGATTGGAAAACCCATTTTAACATGGTATACCATTTAGATTCAACCCGCTTTAGGCACAATGTGGTATTAAAGGCAAAAACAGACAGAGACAAGCCAGAGATAGCCTCATTGGCGCATGTATACCGCACAGCAGAGCAACATGAACGCGAGATATTCGATTTGTTTGGCATTGTGTTTATTGGGCATCCCAACCTCAAAAGAATTATGCTTACCGAAGAATGGGTTGGATATCCTTTGCGCAAAGATTATGAAGACCCCATCAATATTATAAAGCTTTGATATGTTTGAAGAAGTAGCAACAAGTAAAGAAGGTGAACAAATTATCAATGTGGGGCCTCAACATCCTGCAACACATGGTGTATTACACCTCATCATTACGCTCAATGGCGAAACCATTGTGAACTTAGAACCCAACTTGGGTTACATACACCGCTCTATAGAAAAAATGTGCGAGAGCTTAAGCTACCGCCAATTTATTTATACTACCTCTAGAATGGATTATTTGGCGGCGCATATCAACAACCATGCTTGCGCATTAACGGTTGAGAAAGCCATGCAAATAGAAATTCCAGAGCGGGCAGAAGTAATTAGAATATTGGTAAGTGAACTTACCCGCATTGCCTCACACGAACTTTGGTGGGGCGCCATGGCCATGGATTTGGGCGCACTCTCTCCTTTCTTTTATGCCTTCCGCGAAAGAGAAGTGATCACAGATATTATGGAAGAAACATGTGGCGCGCGCTTAACCATGAACTATATGGTTCCGGGTGGCGTAATGGCAGATATTCATCCCAACTTTGTGAAAAGGGTGAAAGATTTTATTGTGCAATTTAAGAGCAGAATAGATGAATATGATGAGCTGGTAACAGGCAATATCATCTTCCAAAACCGCATGAAAAAAGTGGGTGTATTGAGTAAAGAAGATGCCATCAGTTATGGTGCCACTGGTCCAACCGCGCGCGGTAGTGGCGTAAGTTGCGATATCCGTAAAATATATCCTTATTCTATTTACGGCAAATTACAATTTGATGAAGTACTTGAAACTGGCGGAGATTCCTTTGCGAGGTATTTGGTTCGCATCAAACAAATGAAACAATCTATAAGCATTATTGAGCAGTTAATAGACAATATTCCAGAAGGAGAGTTTCAAGCCAAAACCAAAGCAGTATTGAAACTGCCAAAGGGAGAATTTTACCAAAGGGTTGAAACCCCTCGCGGCGAGTTGGGCGTATACATTGTAAGTGAAGGTGGCACCACTCCTTATCGCATTAAATTCCGCTCACCCGGTTTCTCTAATTTGAGTGCTTTAAACCATATGATCAAAGGACATAAAATTGGTGATTTGGTGGCCGTAATGGGTACCCTCGATTTGGTTATTCCAGATATTGACAGATAATAGCAAAGTTTTATGTTTAGTATTGAAAATATAACAAACTCCTTTCACAATTGGCTTAGCGCTATGCTTTCAGAAACCCTTGTGATGTTGGTAGAAATGGCCCTTGTAGCTGTTGCCGCCATAGCGCTATTTGCCGTGCTTGGTTTGGTATTGGTTTACATGGAGAGAAAAGTAGCTGCCATTATACAAATTAGGCTCGGTCCGAACCGAGTGGGACCTATGGGAATTTTCCAAACCTCTGCAGATACTTTAAAGCTGGTATTGAAGGAAGGTTTTATGCCCAATAACGTAGATAAATTTTTATACAAATTGGCGCCTTTTGTGGTGATGATAACTGCCATGCTCATATTAGCTCCGATTCCTTTTGCCAAAGGATTTCAAATATGGGACATAAACATTGGGGTGTTTTATATTACTGCCATAAGCTCTATATCTGTGATAGGTATCTTAATGGCTGGTTGGGCAAGTAACAACAAATACTCTTTGTTGGGAGCCATGCGTAGTGGGGCGCAAATTGTTAGCTACGAACTCTCTGCAGGAATGGCCGTGTTAAGCATTATTGTATTAACAGGCAGTTTAAACCTCACAGAAATTATTGAATCGCAACGCAATGGTTGGTGGATTTTTAAAGGACATATACCAGCCCTCATTGCTTTTGTTATTTATATTATTGCCGTAACCGCAGAAACCAACCGCGCTCCTTTTGATATGGCCGAAGCCGAATCTGAGTTAACTGGTGGATTCCATACAGAGTATGCAGGAATGCGCTTTGCCTTGTTCTTCTTGGCAGAATATATCAATATCTTTATTGTTTGTGCCATTGGCGCTACCTTGTTTTTTGGCGGATGGATGCCTTTTCATATAGGCAACTGGGAAGCATTTAACCATGTAATGGATTATATCCCTTCTTTCATTTGGTTCTTTGGCAAAACCTTTTTCCTCATATTTTTAATCATGTGGTTTAGGTGGACCTTCCCTCGCTTGCGTATCGACCAATTGCTGAACCTAGAGTGGAAATACCTTTTACCCATTAGCATGTTTAACTTGTTATTGATGACAGTAATAGCCATAAAAGGATGGCATTTTTAATACCATGAGTTTTCTAAAAACATATATCACCGAAGTTTATGGGGCAGTAAAATCACTCCTCACCGGAATGAAGCTCACTGGGTATTATTTTACCCACCCCAAAGAAATCATTACCGAAGAATATCCCGACAACAGGTTAACCCTTAAAATGGCCGATAGGTTTAGGGGCGAAGTGGTGATGAAACACGACGAGCAAAATGAACACGCCTGTACTGGTTGTTCTGCATGCGAACTGGCTTGTCCGAACGGAACCATTAAAATCATTAACAAGTTTGAGATAAATGCAGAAGGCAAAAAGAAAAAAGCCATTGATGCATTTGTGTACCACCTAGAGCTCTGCACCATGTGTAATTTGTGCATAGATGCTTGTCCAACCGATGCCATAAAAATGGCGCAAACATTTGAGCACAGTGTATACGACCGTAGGTTATTGACCAAACAATTAAACTTACCCGGTTCTAAAATTAGGGAGGGAGTTGAATAACATGAACCCACAAGAAATTATTTTTTATTTAATAGCAGCCTATATTCTTGGAACAGGAATCATGGCTGTTACCACCCGCAGGATTTTTAGGGCTTCTATTTGGTTGCTCTTTTCATTGATAGGCATTGCGGCTTTGTACTTTTGGATGAGCTTAGAATTTATTGCGGCCATTCAAATTATAGTGTATGTAGGAGGTATAGTGGTGCTTATTATTTTTAGCATTTTCCTTACACAAAAATCGGGCGACGAAATGCCCAAACCCCTTCAATCTCGAACCCTACCGGCCGCATTGGCCACTTTGTTTGCTTTGGCATTTACATCCAACCTTTTGTTGCATCATGATTTTGGTTCAAACAGTACCACCCCCTTTAACCCCACCATGGATTGGATTGGGATGTCTATGTTAAACCCAGGTAAAGATGGATACATGCTCCCGTTTGAAGTGGTGAGTATGTTATTATTGGCTGCCATGGTAGGATGTATTGTAATTGCCATGAAGATTAAAAAGGAGGAAAGCAAATGATACCTATTACCTTAACGCATATCCTTATTTTAAGCACCTCGCTCTTTTTTATTGGGGTATATGGTTTCTTTACCAGAAGAAATTTAATTACCCTATTAATGGCTTTAGAGCTTATGCTTAATAGCGTAAACATCAACTTTGTTGCGTTTAACAAATACCTCTATCCCGAAAATTTAGATGGCATATTCTTTACCGTGTTTATCATAACCATTGCTGCTGCCGAAGCTGCTGTGGCCATTGCCATTATTATAAACCTTTACCGCAGTCACCACAGCATAGACGTGGAAGATGCAGGAGAAATGAAATACTAATTATGGGAACTACACTCACACTTATCTTAATCCCTTGCCTTCCCCTATTGGCATTTCTGCTCTTGGGTATCTTTGGCAAAAGCGCCGCTATCCTTCAAAAAGGTGCTGGAATAATTGCCACACTCTTCATGGCTACTTCTTGTTTTCTTTCTATTCAAGTGGCATTAGATTATTTCTTCTTTAACAACTTGGTAACGGGTAGTTACAAACCTGTAGTGGCTTTTAGTTATGAATGGCTCAACTTTGGTTCAGGCATATCTATTAATATTGGCGCTTTGGTTGACCCAATTACCTCTATGATGTTGGTTGTTGTTACCTTCATCTCACTCATGGTGCATATTTTTAGCTTAGGTTACATGCACGGCGATGAGCGCTTTCCTACCTATTATGCTTTCTTAGGTTTGTTTACCTTCTCTATGTTGGGTTTGGTAATGAGTTCAAACATCTTTCAAATTTATATCTTTTGGGAATTGGTGGGTGTTTCTTCCTTTTTACTGATTGGATATTATTATACCAAACCCTCTGCCGTGGCAGCGGCTAAAAAAGCTTTCATTGTTACGCGCTTTGCCGATTTAGGTTTTCTCATTGGCATATTAACCCTTGGCTTTTATAGCGAAACTTTTGATTTTTTAACGTTGATCCAAAGGCTTACCGACCATCAATCGCCACAATTTATTGCCATTAGTACTGCTTCTTTTGCCGGACTAACTGCCTTAAGCTGGGGATTGGTTTTGGTGTTTATGGGAGGTGCAGGTAAATCTGCCATGTTCCCTTTACATATTTGGTTACCCGATGCCATGGAAGGTCCAACACCTGTTTCTGCCCTCATACATGCTGCCACCATGGTTGTAGCAGGTGTGTTTTTGGTAGCTAGGTTGTTTCCCGTATTTGCCTTATCAGACCAAGCGGCATTAGATGTAGTAGCATATACAGGTATTATCTCAGCTTTGTTTGCCGCCATCATAGCCTGTACCCAAACAGATATCAAACGTGTATTGGCCTATAGTACCATGTCGCAAATAGGATACATGATGTTCTCTTTGGGCGTGTCTGGTTATGGTGGTGAGGCAGGTGCTGGATACAGTGCTTCCTTGTTCCATTTATTTACCCATGCCTTCTTTAAATCTTTGTTGTTTTTAGGAGCGGGCGCTATTATTCACATGGTTCATAGCAATGAAATGAAAGACATGGGAGGCTTAAGAAAGTTAATGCCTGTTACCCATTTAAGTTTTGTGATAGCCTGTTTGGCCATTGCGGGTATTTATCCTTTTGCTGGATTCTTTAGCAAGGAAGCCATCTTACATGCCGCACACCACGGACATCCAACCATTTATTACCTCGCCTTGTTTACAGGTTTGCTCACTGCCTTTTATATGTTCCGTTTGTATTTTAGTATTTTCTGGAACAAAGAATCGCATGCACATGCAGGTGAGCATGGAGAAGGAACTTGGAGCATGAAGTTACCTTTGCTGTTATTAACCCTTGCCTCTATAGGTGCAGGTTTTGTGCCTTTCTCTGAGTTTGTAAGCTCAGATGGAATGGTACTTATCAGTCATTTAGATTGGGGCTTCTCTATCTTACCACTTACACTTGCCGTTACGGGAATTAGCCTTGCTGCCTATATGTATATGAAACCTTCAGATAAGCCAGCATCTGTGGCTGCCTCTTTGGGTGCGTTGTACCAAGCTGCCAAGCAAAAATTCTATATAGACGAGTTGTATACCTTTATTACCAAAAAAGTATTGTTCAACTTGGTAGGTAAACCCGCCGCTTGGATTGATAAAAATATTGTAGATGGTTTTTATTCCCTTACCGCCATGATTACCCAAGAGTTTTCGGGTACCATTAAAGGATGGCAATCTGGTAATGTGCAGATATACGCCATTTACTTTTTAAGTGGCATACTGGCCCTTGTTTCAATTCTCTTGTACCTTAAATAAACAGCAGCATGAATCTATTATTATTCATCATTATACCCTTCCTTACTTCACTTGGTGTGCTTGCAGTTAAAGGTCAAAAGCAAGTGAGAACTGTGGCCTTTATTGGCTCGGTCATTCAATTAATTGTTTCTTTTTACTTGCTGAACCAATACCAAAATGCGCGGGCCTTGGGCGATACTGCCGCATTTTTGTTTGAACAAAACTATGCATGGTTCCCCTCTTTAGGCATTCATTTTCATATGGGTGTAGACGGCATTAGTATAGCCATGATTCTCTTAACCTCTTTGGTAGTAGTAGCTGGAGTATTGGTTTCTTATACCATGGAAGAACTGCATAAAGAGTTTTTCTTCCTACTTATCCTTCTCAGTTTAGGTGCCTACGGTTTCTTTATATCACTCGATATTTTCACCCTCTTCTTCTTTTTAGAGGTGGCGGTTATTCCTAAGTTTTTATTGATAGGCATTTGGGGAAGCGGTCCAAAAGAGCGCAGCGCCATGAAGCTGGCGTTGATGTTAATGGGTGGTTCGGCACTTATTTTTGTTGGACTCACAGGCTTGTATTATTTCACGCCTATGGAAAACGAAATCAGAACGTTTGATTTAATGACCTTATCTAGATTGGGCATGCCTATAGACGCACAACTGTTTTTCTTTCCCTTTTTGTTTGCAGGCTTTGGTGTGTTTACCGCATTGTTTCCTTTTCATACCTGGGTGCCAGACGGACACTCATCAGCGCCTACTGCAGCCTCCATGTTTTTAGCAGGCATCTCTATGAAATTAGGAGGGTATGGTTGTTTAAGAGTGGCCACCTTCTTAATGCCAGATGCCGCTCAGGTATACGCACCCTATATCATACTATTGGCAACCATTGCTATTATTTACGGAGCCTTTGCTACCTTAATGCAAACAGATTTAAAATACATCAATGCCTATTCTTCTATTAGTCATTGCGGATTTGTATTGTTAGGTATAGGCATGTTAACCAAAACCTCTGTAACAGGTGCGGTAATGCAAATGGTTTCTCACGGATTAATGACAGCCCTCTTTTTTGCCGCCATTGGCATGATGTATAGCAGAACACATACCCGATTGGTTTCTCAGTTGGGGGGATTGTTAAAAGTAATGCCTTTCATTTCTTCCATCTTCATTATTGCCGGTTTGGTATCTTTAGGTTTACCAGGCTTTAGTGGATTTGTTTCTGAAATGACTGTGTTTGTAGGCTCTTGGCAAAACCCCAATATGTGGTATAGAATAGCTACCATTTTATCTTGTGCTTCTATTGTGGTAACGGCTGTATATATTTTGAGAGCGGCAGGTTCATCGGTAATGGGACCTATTAAAAACGACCATTACCAATCGCTTACCGATGCCCTATGGAATGAACGCTTAGCTGCTGTTGTGCTTTTATCTGGCATAGTGGTAATAGGCATGGCACCTTTTCTTTTAACAGATTTATTAGCTCCCGGAACAGATGCCATCATGGGACAAATTTTCAATACAGTGAAATAATGATGACCACAGAAATACTATTCGCGATGAAGCATGAACTGATGATCTCTTTCATCATCTTCTTGCTCTTGTTTTGGAAAATACGCAGTGATGAACCCAACCACAAATGGGTATTGGCAACCGTAAACGGCTTATTATTGCTAAGCACCCTTATGGTGTTTATGGGAACTACCAACAGCATGCGGTTTAACCAAATGTTTTTAGACTCTGTGGGCAGTACCTTTCAAAAGGGATTATTGAGTTTGGGTATGTTATTGGTTTCTGCAGTATCTTATAAATGGCTTGAACGCAATAAAAACCTCATTGAATTTTACTTACTCATGTTATCTTCTTTGTTGGGTATGTTCTTTATGATTTCAGCTGGAAACATGCTCATGTTCTATATTGGCATTGAGTTAAGCACCATTCCTTTGGCTGCTGCGGCAAACTTTGATTTAGAAAAAAGAAAATCATCTGAAGCTGCCATGAAGCTCATTTTATCTTCGGCCTTTTCAAGTGCTTTGTTGTTAATGGGTATTTCGTTTCTTTACGGTAGCACAGGTACCATACAATTTGCCGAATTGAATATCAGTCTACACAATACTCCATTGAGCATTATGGCCATGGTATTGGTGTTTGCAGGCTTTGCGTTTAAAATTAGTGTGGTACCCTTTCACTTGTGGACAGCAGATGTTTACGAAGGCTCACCTGTGGCGGTAAGTGCCTTTTTATCGGTGGTTTCTAAATCGGCAGTGATTTTTATCTTTATGAATGTGTTGTTTCAGGTATTTCTGAACCTATACCTTTCATGGATTTTGGTGGTATCGCTCTTGGCCTTTTTTACCATTGCAATAGGTAATCTTTTTGCCTTAAGACAACAAAACATCAAACGATTTTTGGCCTTCTCTTCTATTGCCCAAATGGGATATATGTTGGTTGCCCTTATTGGTTACCCAGATCAAGCACAATCTGCCATCATATATTTCTTGGCTATTTACTTATTCTCTAACCTTGCGGCCTTTGGCGTTGTAGGAATTATTAGCGAGCATACAGGCAAAGAAAACATAGACGATTACAAAGGCTTTTATAAAAACAATAAATTCCTCTCGTGGGTATTGGCCATTGCCTTATTCTCTTTAGCAGGTGTGCCTCCAACAGCAGGATTCTTTGGTAAATTGTTCTTGATAATGAGTGGTGCGGCCAAAGGAAATTATTTACTCATTGTATTGGCTGCGTTAAATTTGGTGATTTCTTTTTACTATTACCTACGCATAGTAAAGGCCATTTTTATGGATGAAAATGCAGCGCCTATTGAAAAAACAGAGCCTGGACTCATGCCTAAAATTGCTTTATACATTTGCATGGCGGGTATCTTGGTATTGGGACTTTACGGTCAGGCCTATGAGTACATTACCCGCATTATTGTTCAATATTAATCATATACGAAATGGGATTAAATTCAAATCATACGGTTGAAGAAATTGGCGGATATAGATGCGCAGTGGTTGAAAAAAACATCAAGCAAGAAAGAGCAGATTTTTTAACCAACCTATTAAGTGGAAATGGATACACCGTTGTATGTGCACCTGCTGCTCCGCCTAAAGCAAAGGCCGCTGCTAAACCTGTAGAAGGTGCAGAAACCACCGAAGCTGCTGCACCTGCACCAGAACCAAGTGCACCTGTTGCCTTTGATTTGGGTGTAACAGATGTAACCTTTAACCCCACCAATGCCGTATATGGCAGGTTACTCAAAAACGCCTTAGGCAAAACGGTAACTCCTGCTTATTGGGCACAACAAGACAGCGAGAGTCGCGATGATAAACCTTATTTCCCTGTAAAATATTAAGGCCATTCGGTTCGAACCGAAACCCATTTAATAGTTAAAAAAGAACCCTGTTTGAGATACAAACAGGGTTCTTTTTTGGTGGCTACTTATAAGCCTTTTAAAGTTTGTAAGCGATCCCATTTGGCCGCTCTGGCCTCTTCTGCTTGCTCTAAGAAATGCTCGGCTAAAACAGGGTCTTTGGCTTTAATTATTTTAAAGCGGTTCTCATGATACATAAACTCACTTAATGGCACGGTGGCCTCTTTAGAATCAATGACCATGCGCTCGCCTTTTGGTTTTAATGGGTTGTAATGGAACAATGGCCAGTATCCAGATTTAACTGCAAAATCTTGTTCATCTGCTCCATGTGCCATATCAATACCATGTGCTATACAATGGCTGTAGGCAAGTATCAATGAGGGTCCTGGAAATGCTTCTGCTTCTAAAATGGTGCGCAAGGTATGTACATCATTTCCTCCCATGGCAATTTGTGCCACGTAAGCAGTGCCATGCGCAATGGCTTGTAAGGCCAAATCTTTTTTACCTGTAGTTTTGCCATTCACACTAAAC
>JACCDW010029726.1_pt1 | contig 11350 bp, 10 predicted proteins | sample 7449781 | NCBI WGS metagenome assembly JACCDW01 (sample SAMN15323449, study PRJNA562643) | freshwater metagenome | isolation source: river surface water | place: USA:Blue River Watershed | collected 2017-08-18
ATTAATTTTTAATCGATGATATACCCTAAATACTCATCATTCCTAAAATCATTATATTTTTTTAATAGCACGATCAACGACTTGAGCAACTAATTCTTGTGTAACAATTTCAGGATCTTGGATTTCTACATCAGTTTTTATGGCATTCATAATACCTAACAAATCACCATACGATAAACCTTGATCTACCCACGCTTGGCAAAAGACCTTTTATAAAAGCCTGCGCTGCGATATCAATAGCTATTGCAGCGTAATTAACAGAATCACTTATAGCGTTCATAGAACCTTGCGTAGATTGATAACTCTTATTTTACTCAGACACTTGATCATAAAAATAAAAAATATTATTTGTCATACAAAAAATAATAAAAATGCTCTTAATTTTTTATTCACAACTCTTTACTCCTCTTTCAAAACCTCATGATCATTAATTTTAAAATTTTCATGATATGATAAAATTATATACATTTTTAATACAATCATAATTATAATTCAAATAGCAATAACCTTGGGGCTTTCATGGATTTTTTAACAAGCATTTTTTGCAATATACACCATATCGATACAGCTTTAAGTACACTTTTTTTACTTGTGGGTATTTTTCTGTCATTCTATTTAGGATTTCCTCAAATTCGTCATGGTAGACGATTCTTTCAACTCATCACATCGCACAATATTAATTCTTCTGGCAAAAATACAGTTTCTCCTCTACAAGCTTTATTGTCAGCAATGTCAACAAGCCTTGGAAGTGGTAGTATTGCCGGCGTTCCTTTTGCGATAGCTATCGGTGGTCCTGGTGCATTATTTTGGATCGTTATTTATGCTTTTTTTGGATCAGTTACCAAATTTACCGAAGTTGCCTGTGCCATTAAATATCGCAGCAAAGCTCCAGACGGTTCAATTATTGGCGGCCCAACATCATACCTACAAGCAGTTCGGCCATTTCTTGCATACTGGTACGGATTATCTGCTTTAGTCTTATTTGCTGGATGGTCTGGATTACAAGCAAAAGCGCTTTCTGAAGTCTACCATCGGCTTGGCTATAGCGAATACATCACAGGAATTATCACCTCTATTTTTGTTTTTTATATGCTTTTAGGTGGCGCACAACGAATCGGAAAATTATCAAGCTACCTAGTTCCAATTATGTGCACAAGCTATCTTTGTGCATGTTTTTTTATTTTAGGACAAAACATTCCCTTAATCGGGCATATGATAATTCTTGTTATCAAAAGCGCATTTACAGGAACTGCAGCAACTGGAGGCTTTTTAGGTGCGTCTTGGATGCTTGCTATACGAAACGGAATTTACCGAAGTGCATACGTAACTGAAGCTGGAGTAGGAACTGCGGCATTTCCTCATGCTCTAGCAGAAACCGACAGCGCTATCGACCAAGGAATTTTAGCTATGTACTCTGTTGCTATCGATGCTTTTTTTTGTTTAATTTCAGGATTCGTTGTTTTGGTAACAGGAGTTTGGACCTCTGGAGCGGCAAGTAATACCTTAATTTACGATGCTTTTGAACAAGGACTTCCTACTATCGGACCTGTTATTTTAATTTTCAGTTTAACCTTATTTGTTACAGGAACTGCAGTCGGTAACAGCTTTAATGGAAGCAAAAGTTTTGGATTTTTTACCAAAAATAGATTTTTAGTCTGGTACTATCTTTTTGTCGTATGCATGATGTTTTTAGGAGCGATTGCTCATAGCTTAACCTTATGGGCAATTATGGACATTATCTTGCCAATTACTGCATTACCAAATCTTATCGGAATCACATATCTTGCTGTACGCCATCAAAAAGAGTTTCAAGTTTAATCTATAACTAATTTCTTTCTGCACAAAAAAAGTCTAATCAAGAGAAAAGGCGTTGCAGTTTGAAAATTCATAGTGTAGGCTATCCTACGATATATTTTAATTTATCTAACGATAGTTTACACAATGTTATATTCTCTTTTTATTTTACTTTTAGCACAACCGATCTTCATAAAAACAGGACCTAAAAAAATCGATAAAGCTACTATAATTTCTCAAAGATCAATAGTTTTTGGTTTATCTATGCATTATAAAGAAAACAAAAAAAACTCTCTTCATTTTTTATGTCCAAACAAAACGACTATTTCATTACTACTACAATATTTTAATCACCAAGATATCAAAATACAAAAGCATCCTAAATGTAATACTTCAAAGCTACAGCTAAACATCGATGCAATACAAGATAGTATTATTCAAGATAATCTAAGAATTTGTATAGAACTTCATGATTGTAAATTAATAATCTATAAAAGAACAGGACAGTGTTTTGCTGTCCCTACAAAAACGTTATTTTTACCAAAAGAAAAAATAGACTAACCTAAGAAAGCTAGTCTATTTTTATTTATTTTAATCAAAAATTTCTATATGCCGTTCTGGATCTTTTAAGCAATAGGATTCACCAAAACTTCCTGGTAAATATTCTGCCACCGTAACATACTCTCGAGCTAAATAACTCCCACGATCTTTTCTTTTTTTATCTTGTTTTGCAACAATTTCTTCTCGCGACAAATCGTGAAACGCTATTAAACAATCAATAACTTCGTAAACATCGCCAATTTCGCTCATTAAATCTTCGCGAGTTTTAGCTGCTTGCACCTCTGCTGCTTCTTCCATTAATTTACAACCAAGCTGTTTTTTATACTCTGCATCATTTAAAATATAGCGATGAATCACAGCTCCATCTTCTTCTTCAAGCTGAGTTGCGGCACGATCTCTCCATAATTTATTAAGTAAAAATTTACGACGTTTCATGCCATCATGATAAGCATCGTGAGCAACATCGTACTTAACTGGAACAGCCTTTTTGTACACTAAATCGTATACAACAAAAATAATCCCTAAAATCAAAACTACATACCACAAAAATCGTTTCATAAAAAACCCCTAAAACTTATACTTTATGTTATACAATATTATGAACCTGCAAAGCATCGTCAACCAAAATAATCTTCGATTTCTTATGCTTTTCTAGTCCAAGATTAATAATTGCATCGATCAATTCCATTGGCCTTATACCCTCTTCAGCTGCCTGATGAAAAATACAAGTTGCAGGAGTTAACCCTGGCAAACTATTAATTTCAATAATAACGACACGATCTTTACCCGTCTTTGATTGCGCTGCATGTTGAAAAAAACAATCAATTCTAGCATACCCAGAGCATCGAGCTGTAATAAATACCTGCGTTACAACCTGCTGAACCAAAGCAATTACATCGTCTGGCAACAAAGCTGGCGTCTGATTTTCTCCGACTCCTGGCAAGAATTTTTCCTCCAAAGAGAGTAAATCTCCTTTAACAACAGTTTGACTTGGCACTAAAGCTCGTGGATTATCATTACCTAAAACTCCAACTGTTAACTCTGTTCCTACAATCCGCTCTTCAAGTAAGGCGTACTTTTTATGCATAAAAATCTCTTGCAACGCTTGTTCAACTTCATCACGATTTTTTGGTGATGAAACCATAACGCTACACCCATCGTCATGGGGTTTAACAATACAAGGGTATCCTACTTTAGTTAAAAAAAGCTCTAATGATTCATCTTTATTAAGCCAATCATCATAGGATAACAACAATGCTTGTGGAACATCAAACCCTTGATCCGATAAAAACTCGGTTGTTTTAAACTTATTCATACACAAAGAGCTTGCAAAAACACCAGATCCATTATAAGGAATTTGTAACATTTCTAAAGCGCCTTGAACAATTCCATCTTCTCCTGGAGATCCATGTAAAGCAATAAAAACAAAATCAACTAATCCTGGTAAATCTGACCAGCCAACACGCATGTCATCACTCAAATTTTCTAAAATTTCTTGTGTTGAATGACAAACCAACAATCGATTATCGATTCTATACAACAAAGAATCTTGCGACATAAACAAAGGAATGATTTCATATTTTTCTGGAAAAAGTTTATACACAACATTTCTACCAGATTCTAAAGAAATCTCCCTTTCATTACTTGGACCACCAAACATAACACCAACGCGCAACTTTAGTACGTTACTATCAGACAAATTTTTTTTATAAGTTTGCATGTTATAACTTTTCAATTCAGTTTTAATAAGATGATTAATTAACTGAGTGTGGCCAATATTTATCTCTGCAGCTTGCCGAAATAAAAAAGTTGCAGGGCCCATACCAGAAAGTGGATTTCCATCAATAATAACAACCTGCTCATCTGCTGTTAAAAATCCATCAAATCGTGCTAAGTTGGAAAAGCCAATAACTTTCATAGCCTGCATACATGTTTGTTGAATTTTTGCTAAAGCTTGCGCGCTACAACGTGCTGGAGTTTTTTCACACACTGCACCTGGCATATACTTTTGTTGATAATCAAATACATCTGTTTTTTCAGAAATAAGAACCTCTGTTGGTGGCAAGGCTATTAATTTTCCAGTTACATAATCGGTAATAATAATACAGGTAAATTCCATGCCAGAGATTTTTTCTTCAACCAAAACAGATTGTCCACAAGAACTGCTAATAAATGCAGATTTTTTAAGATACATCAATAAATCTTGGCGATTTTTTACAACAAAAACGCCAAAACTTGACCCCTCAGCACAGGGCTTTACCACAACTGGAAAATGTAATTGATGTAATGCAAGCTGTTTATCTAAAAATTCTTCATCTTGTTTTATAATTTTATCAACTGAAACGACAAAACCTTGAGGGACTGCAATACCATGCTGCCGTAAATATTCATTACAAAGTTGCTTGTCCATACCAAGTGCGCTTGCAAATACTTTCGATCCAAGATACGGAATCTTTAAAAGTTCCAACATGCCCTGTAATCGACCATCTTCTGCATATTTCCCATGAACAGCAATATACATAAAATCAATTCTACAAGGTAAATCATCCCACGATATTTTTTGAGCTTCTTTTTCAAGTCGCGATTCAAAGTCAGCAATTTTACCACGAGATAAAAAATTCCATGGCAAAATATAAAGGTCTCCTAAAACCGTCTGAAACAAAGGAATTACCTCAAAAATTTGTGTATCAAGATGGTCACAAATAGTACGTCCAGAATTAAACGAAACCTCTCGTTCAATAGACATTCCACCCATCAAAACACCAACTTTAATCATGCGTATCCTTAGAAAAAAAATTAATTATACAATACATTCTACCTATTTTTTGTAAATAGCTCAAAAATATTTCTCTCAAATAATTTTTTTTATCAAACACTGAATTTGATTTTCAGATAGAAATTATATACAATGAAATTAAGATATTACATAATTATCTATTTTAAAATCAAAAATCCTCATACCCACTATTTTTATGAAAAAAACAATACCATTTTTTGCCTTATTTTCGCTACTTTATTCACTGCATACTCACACGTGCCAAAAGTCAGCACATAAAGTTTTTTTCGATCCCATTCCAACAATAAATGGGAAAAAAATATCTGAATTTCACCTGCGATCAGATGATAACTACGTAAATACTTGGCATGCAACGATAGAGTTGAACAGAAAAACAATTATTCATACCGGAGATATTAGTGATCCAACGATACAAGCATTAACACAATACGATCTACAACAAGAAGATTTTGCATCTGAACAATATCGCCAAAAACAAAAAAAAGCACAAACGGCACAGAAACAAGCAGTCCAAGAACGTCACTTACAAGAACTACGAAGAACTGCAGAGCGTAGACACCAACAAAAAATGCTTGAGGAAGAAAGAAAAATAAAACAAGCTCGATTTCAAGCACATTGTGCACAAGCAGATCAAGAAGAAGTTAAAGAAAGTTTACAAATTACTGAACCAGCAATAAGATCAAACTTACATACTCAACTTGCAGCTTACACACAAGCCCAAATAGAACAATCTCAAGCAGACCATCAAACACAAGCACAAAAAAGATACGCTCGACTTGTAGCTCACGCAAAACAAACAGAAAAAGAGGATAATGCTCAAGCTGACAAAATTGTAACTGTTGTTCTAGATTACCAACCAGCACAAGGATCTTTGAAACGATCAACAAAGTCATTTGCAAACATGGACTTATTGGCTGGTTCTACAAAAAGCTCTCTGTAAAAAATAATTTTAAGAACTATACTATAAAATATATAGTATAGTTCTTAAGCAAGGAATCTTGTGTTACATCATCATAACAATCGTCTTATTTGGATCGATCTGGAAATGACCGGACTTGACCCTGTCAACGATAAAATTCTTGAAATTGCAACAATTATTACCGACGATGAACTGAATATCATCGCTGAAGGTCCTCACCTTGTCATACATCAAACAGACACCGTCTTAGAATCTATGAATGAATGGTGCCAGGTCCAACACACCTTGTCTGGCTTAACTGACGCTGTTAAAGCTTCAAAAATGTCTCAAGCCGAAGCTGAAGATCGAACACTCCATTTTTTACAAAAATATTGTGAACCAAACTCTACACCGCTATGCGGCAACTCTGTCTGGCAAGATAAACTTTTTTTACAAAATCATATGCCGCGACTCGCTTCATTTTTTCACTACAGAATTGTTGATGTCAGCTCTATTAAATTAGTTATCAACCGATGGACAAAACAATATAAACTCTTTAAAAAAGGTGAATCTCATCGTGCCTTAGATGACATCAAAGAATCTATCGCAGAGCTTGATTTTTATGAAAAAAACTTTTTTAAGCTATCGGATCAAGAGTAAAAAAGAGTTGAGATGCATAAGAAGCTTTATCGATCTTAGCAAAAAGATCGATAATTTTGGATCGATGCAAACTTTTTAAAAATATTTTTTGACAATATGTTTTTTGCACGCGATAAATAACAGCTGGTACAGGGCCTAAAACAAGAATCCCTTCGTGCGCATAGTGCAATAAAAAATCTGCTACAGCATCAGCATCTTTTTCAACACGTTCTTGTTGATGATGACGTATTTCTATTTCGGCTATATGTTGTGCAGGAGGATAACCAACTTGATGACGCTTAACAACTTCGTGTTGATAAAAATCAAGATAATCAACTTCACTTAAAAAATTAAAAACTTTATGTGGCGTCATCGTTTGAACAATAACACGACTTGAAAGACTTTGCCTTCCTGCACGTCCAGCAACTTGAATTAGCTGTTGTAAAGTTGTCTCTGAAGCATTATACATAGGAAAATGAAGATTAACGTCTGCCCACAAAATACCAACTAAGGTCACGTGAGGAAAATGGTATCCTTTTGAAATAGATTGCGTCCCGACCAAAATATCTATTTTTTTATCATAAAAATCTTGGACTGTTTTTTGCCACGATTTTTTTTTGGCAGTCGCATCAGCATCTGCACGTTCAATTTTTGCGTAAGGAAATAATTTTTCTAAAATTGCAACAACCTGCTGAGTACCTATTCCTTTTTTTAAAAAATCTTTACCCTTGCAACCTGGACAAGTTTCGTACTGATGTAAGGTAAATTTACAGTAATGACAAAGGAGTCGACCATCTTCATGTAAAGTCAAACTGACTGAACAGTTACGACAAGAAAAAATAAAACTACACGAGACACATTGGACAAAAAAACTAAATCCACGGCGATTAATAAAAATAATCGTTTGCTCTTGTGTGATGAGTTGTTTTTGAATCGCTGTGTATAATTCAGCACTAATCCAAAAGTTTTTTCGCTCTTTTTTATCTGAAAGCGTGACTACTTCAATTTTTGGAAACTGTCCTGCAAAACGATGATACAAATGAACAAGCCGCCACGATTTATGCTCAACATTAAACAATGATGTTACGCTTGGAGTTGCCGAACCTAAAACAACAGGAATTTGTAATAAAAAAGCTTTCAGCAAAGCAACATTTTTCGTATTAATTTTAGGATGACTTTTTTCTTGATACCCAGCCTCATGCTCTTCATCAACAATAATTATTCCAAGATGAGGTATCGGCAAAAAAACTGGTAAATGAACACCAATAATAATACATGGCTTAGTATGCAATAATGCTTGCCATAATTTTTTTTTAGCCGTAATCGTTGTTCCGCTATGAAAACCAAAAATATCTATCCCGTGCAACTGATCTTTAAATATTTTTTCAAATTGCAAAGCCAAAGAAACTTCTGGCAGCAAAACGACTGCAACTTGTCCTTGAGCAATAACATCTTTGCACAATTTTTTATACACTTCCGTTTTTCCAGAACCAGTAACACCATGCAAAAGCGTCACCTGATGTCTTTTTGCAACAAGATCAGAAAGAACAAGCTCATACGCATGCTGTTGCTCAGCTGTAAGAATAACATCATGCTGTGGATAATGTACAAAGTCAGGTTCTGTTTGAATACTGACATCTTCTTGTTCAGCTAAAAAAGACTTAACTCGCTTAACAACATACCATGGATCGATCTGGTGAAGTTGTGATAATTTCATTGAAAATTGATAGTAGGTGGGATCAAACGGAAATGGAAAAATCGATTCAATTTCACGAATTTTAAAAGAAAACGCTGTGCCATCAGGAACAATCCCAACAACTATGGCAGACTGAGTCCGTCGTTGCAAAGGAACAAGAACGATCGTGCCAACAGCAATGTTTTGCTGCATGTCTAAAGGCACGCTATAGGTAAGATCTTGGAAAAAATGAGTTAAAAGACGTACAGTAATAAACATACATTAAGTATACGACAGAGGTAGTCTAAGAGCTAGGAAACAATTAAAAATATCGAGTTTCAAATTGATATTGCATGGTATGATAAATATAATTTCTTATTTTAATAAGCTCAATTTTATAGACATAATTATGAGCTTTTAAAACACCATAATCACCATGAATCGAATCTTCAAACGCATCAATTGTCTTTAAGTCTGCTGCAATTTTTTTAAAAAAAGCACGATGTTTATACTTACAAGATTTTTTAATACCAAATAGTTCTGGTGACTGCTCAAAATCTTTAACCAAATTACTATTATGAAAAGCAAATATATACTTTTGTGATAATTTATTGTGAAAACAAATTGCCTTACAACACTCTTTATGCTCAGTCACGTATCGATAAAAATCTTGTAATTGTACTAACATCAATCGATGCTGATCTTTATCTTCTAACGATCGCCGCAAAGCCTTTCGACATTTTGCCATATCATCACGGATTAATCTTTTTAGTTTTTTATACGTACATAAGACATCACCAAAAATCGCAGTCATTGACGTGTAAGATTCCAAACTATCATCTTCTTTTGCTTGCATAAAAGCTTGTAAAAAATGTCCAGTCTTGTATGTCTCTTGAAAAAAAGAACTGAGCTGCAAAAAAGATAGCAAAATACTTAACACAAAAAACTTTTTCATTATAACCTTTGTATATTTATTCTGTTCGTGGTATCCATGTTAACGGCCAAAACGTTGGTGTAAAACCAGAGAACAACGAATGGCTTACAACAGGAATATTATATTTCATACTTGTTCTTAATTCAGATACTGTAACAGTACAATACGCTACAACAATAACAGATGCCGATAGCCAGGAGGTAAGATAAAAACCTGTAACACTTGAAACTGTAACCAAACTTACTCCTGGAGCAACAACTAGAACAACTCCACCTAACACAAGGCCAAAGGCCTTTAAAAGCTTAGTTTTTCTTCGCTGTGATCTATACTCAGCCGTAGTGATAATTTTTGCTTTAAGTTTATCAAGTTTAATCTTTAAAGCATTAATTTGTAAAACTAAATCATCTGAAACAGTAACGTGCCCAAACAATGCATGCAAACGAGTAGAATCAATATTAATTTTTTGAACATATTGATACAAAGATCTTCCTTTAAAAACAGACTTTCCTTGCAATGCCAAACATGCATTAATCTGTAAAATAATGTCAGCACCCATAACATTTATTGTTTCGTAATACTGGTTTATATCGCGATACACGATATAAGCATAATACGTTGTTGCAGACTCAACAATATATTTTTGTGCTTTTTCTAATTTTTGAACTAACAAGGCAACTTCTTCTTGTTTTTCTAAAGACTTATATTTTTTTTGCAAAGCACACATTTTAGAAATAACTTTACCAATCTGCTTAATATCACTTTTTTGATACAGCTGAGTCTTTTGAGAAAACTCAAAAAGCATCTGATCTGCTACATCTTGCTCTTGTACATCAGCTAAATATTCTAGTACTTTATCATAAGGCTTTACTAAACGATGAACTCGCTTATCTAAACGACTTTGAGCAGCCAAACCTAAAGATAAAAAAGAAAAGAAAACATAAAAAATATTTTTATTAACAAGACTCATAATTGAAAATAAATTCGAAAAAGTGTTACAATATATACACCAATTGTAACATGAGGCAAGCCAAAAACAACCGGTTAAGACATTTTTTAATCTTAACATGAAAAAATTAATACACAAAAAAGGCCTTTATGATTATAATTTTCTGATATAATCTAATAAAAACTAAAAAACCCGATGAATAGATTAACTCAAGAACAAATCAAACTGTTTCAAAACACAATTTACGCTTACTACAAAGATCATAAACGAAATTTTGTGTGGCGAGAAAATGTAACTCCTTATACAATACTTGTTTCTGAAGTTATGCTTCAACAAACACAAACATCCCGAGTTATACCCAAATTTATCGCCTGGCTAGAAAAATTTCCTACGATTGAATCGCTTGCACAAGCATCTGACTACGAAGTTTTATTAGCATGGCAAGGTCTTGGATACAACCGACGTGGCCTTGCGCTTGGATCTATAGCTAAAACAGTTCTTACTCAATTTGATGGTAACTTACCAAACGATCCTGTAATTTTACAAACTTTTCCTGCAATTGGCCCAAACACTGCTGGTTCAATTTGTGCATTTGCATTTAACATACCAACCACATTTATCGAAACTAATATTCGAACAGTTTTCACTCATACATTTTTTTCAGGACAATCTAATATCGACGACAAGCAACTTTTGCCCTTGATAGCCCAAACAGTTGACACTGCCAACCCTCAAGAATGGTACTATGCCCTTATGGACTATGGCGTTTATTTAAAACAACAACTTCCCAAAATTAATTCTGCTAGTAAGCATTACGCACCACAAAAAAAATTTCACGGATCTGCACGACAAATTCGGGGTATGATTATAAAAATATTAACACAAAACAAATCTATCAAACACCATGATCTTGTAGATTTGATCACTTTTTACTTACCAGAAAATAACCATAGTGTGGACAAAATTATAGAATTAATGGTACAAGAAAAAATTATCAAACAAAAAAATGATATTATTTTATTATAATTATCTCTTTTTATTACAAAGCAGTACAAAAACCCCTTAAAATCTATATACATTTAAAACCTCCAGGGCAATGTACAACC
>JACCDW010389515.1_pt1 | contig 11349 bp, 2 predicted proteins | sample 7449781 | NCBI WGS metagenome assembly JACCDW01 (sample SAMN15323449, study PRJNA562643) | freshwater metagenome | isolation source: river surface water | place: USA:Blue River Watershed | collected 2017-08-18
GGCACCTATACCTCCAACCTATCGGCCACGGGTGACGATGCCAGCAACTACAACGTCACCATCAATAACGCTGATTTGGTGATCGCCAAGAAAGATGCCAGCATCACAGGAACCACGACCAACGCGACCTACAACGGCAGTCTGAAAACACAAGATCCAGCCACTCTCAGTGGTTTTATAGAGTCCGATGCGGTTGTTGTCGAGGGCTTGGCCACGGGTACTTCAGCCGGGACCTATGCCTCTGATCTCCGTGTTGCCTCAACTGTTGCCCAAAACTATCGCGTGGCTGTGGTCAATGCGAATTTGATCATTACGGGTGGTTTGACCCCTATTAATCCCGTGGTGAATCCGGTCATCAACCCGGTGGTCAGACCGGTTAGGAACGTGGTCATTCCGGGTTTTGGTGCTTCTGGTGCTGCCACGGGTGTTTCTGGGGCAGCCAGAGCCACGCTGCAAGAAGAGTGTTCAGATTCGAACCCGGAAAATTGTGAATGTAAAGCCACAGAACTGCCGGGTGTTGAAATTTGTAAAGGCTTCGACAGCATCGTTTCGCTGAAAGATTAATTGAGCATCATGTATTCAAAAAAATATTCATTCATTTTGGGTTGTGTTATTTGCACAACGCCATCTATTGTGTGGTCCCAAATCGTGAGTCCAGGATCGGTTCAGAGAAACACGGAGCAAATATTAAGGCCTGAGTCGAACAATGCCAAACAAAGTCAGGATGTCGAGAGTAATGAGTTAGTCTCTTTTGATAAATTGGCAAAAGTCCATGTCCGCGGCGACAGGTTAGTTGATCAAATCACAGAGTATTGGGCTAGTTATATTGGGAAAAGTGTTGCAGTAGAAGAGGTCGCCGATTTCAAGACATGGCTAAGCAACTTGGCTCGTGACCGTGGTTTTTTGGCTTATGCCCAAACCAAAGCCGAAGTCGCCAATGATGGGACAGAAAGTTTGCTAATTGACTTGGTTGTGCCAACCATCAAGTCAGTCAAAGTGTATGTGCCCAACGCAGAGTTGAAAGAACGCTATGAAGCCTTGTTGATCAAGCGTTTTGCAGACGTCTTTAAACCGGGCAGCTCAATTGATTTGCAAGCCCTCGATCAACGACTGGAGGTTGTGGGTTACGACTTGCCAGTCGATTTGGAGGTGCTTGTCCGGGCTGCAGGCGTTGAGGAAATTGATTTGTCAATCAATGTTGAACGCGTCAAAGATCAACCAGGTGACTTGACGAATGGTTTGCTCCAGTTCAACAATTATGGACTCAAGGCTTTTGGGCGTCCTCAAGTTGTCGGATCTTTGGGGGTCGCTGGCTTGACGCCCAAATCCAATATGGTGCTGACCACTCAGTTGTCTGAGGGCGTTCGGTATGGTCGTGCAGAATACGAAGCACCTGTTGAAGCGCTGCATGGACGCATCAAGCCTTGGTACAGCCTGACACGAAGCCACACCATCTTGGGCGGGCTTTCGGCTTCAAAAGCACGTTCACGAGAGTATGGTTTTGGCTTGAGTCATATGCTGGGCAATTTCAATGCGTATTTGATCAAATCGACTTTGAGTGTTTCAGATAGAAAAACATCAAATGCTTTAGCTATCAATGATCAAGAACTCAGTTCCATCAAGGATGCGCAAATTAAGTGGAGTTTAAGCGTAACAAATGATCGCGTGAGCCGTGATTTTGATCAGTTGGATTTTTTCGTTACAGCAGGGCATTATCGTGATGTCCGTGGAGATGCCACACCGGCTGGTCTTTATGCCAAGCTTGAACTTATGGCAAAAGCACAAAGAACTTTGACATTTGATGGGCGCTTGCAAGGTGTTGTAAAGCTAAAAGGGCAATTGGCAAGTCAGAATTTAGACAGCTACAACAGAATGGCTCTGGGCGGCATGACGGGTGTGAGAGCCTACACAACAGCCGATGGCGTTGGCGATAACGGGCTACAAGCGACAGCTGAATTGAATCATAAGCTCGAAGAAGGCAAAAGCATGGGCATTTTTTACGATGCTGGCTTGATCAAACCCAATAAAAATCCTTTGAATGGTGTGTTGAACAGCAGTTACACACTTCAGGCGGTAGGGATGCAATGGTCTGGAAGTTTCCAGCGGTGGTACTACAACGCGACGCTGGCCAAAGGTGTTGGTCGTTATAAAAAATATGATGTGGGTGAAGCGACAGAGTCCAAATCCAATCCAACTCGAATGAATTTGGTCCTGTCCTATGTTTTCTGAATATTTAATATCATATTTATTTTCAGCTGATTGAATTGATACAGATGAAAGCGTCGAGCGGGTAACCCGCTTGTCTGATGCGAATGACCATCTTCTGAATCATTGGCGAACAGGGTTGTCATCTGGGGCGCGGCTCACCGAGCAGTAATACGAGTCATCCCCGGGCTGATCGCACTCGTCCTGCGGTGGCAGCTTCTTGGTCTGGAGTCCAGTCATTGGCGAGGCTTTTGGCGTGTGAACAATAATATGGGGAGTCAAGTCATGGCCACTTCCACCACAGGCGATAGTGCTGTGGCCGCGTATGTGTCAGACAAGCGCCTGTAGATGTAATTTTTCGTCTTGGCCAGCCGTATTTCAGGAATAAGGCCAATACGATATATGCATGATCCCCCGTGTCGAAATTTGCTTTGCACCAAGTAAGTGGCGATGAGCAAGGAATGAAAATGAATTATTTTGTGATGCGTCAAGTGACTTTGTCATGTGTGTGTTTTCTGGGTACTGTGTCTGTATGGGCACAGCAGACCACTCCATCAGGTACTGATCCTGGAACTTTGTTGCGCAATTTGGAGAGCTTGCCCGTGCCTGCAAAGCTGCCAGAAAAATCAGTCGCCAGCGAACTGGATGATCTGTCTGACCTGAAACCGATTGACAAATTATTGCGAGTGGAGGTGCGTCACTTCGATGCTTTGGCGCCCGCGTTGAAGTTGTATTGGCAAGACAGCATTGGCAAAAAAGTATCGGCTCAAGCCTTGGCCCAATTCAAGATTTGGGCGGCTGAGGAGGCCAAAGAACATGGTCTGTATGCCTTTGCCCAAACAGATACTGAGCCGGGCGAGGGGGGCGATGTTTTGGTCGTGAGTTTGGTCGTGCCCCGCATCAAGTCTGTTCGTGTATTTGTGCCCGATGAGGATTTGGCGAAACGCTATGAGGCTTTGTTGATGGCGCGTTTTGCAAAAGATTTTGCGGCAGGCAGTGTGGTTGACCCCAATGGTTTGGATCAGCGACTTGAGGCTGCGAGCTTTGATTTGCCGGTGAGTCTGGACATCGCTATTCGCTCTGCTGGCTCCAACTTGGTGGATTTGGTCGTCAATGTGTCGGCCTTGTCGAGCCAGCTGGGGCAAATGCGCAGTGGTGTGGTGCAAGTCAACAATTACGGCTTGAAAGCCTACGGACGCCCTCAGATCATGGGCATGCTGAGCTTGGGCGGCTTCACGCCCAATGCCTTGTTGAGTCTGACAACTCAGGTGTCTGAAGGGGTGAGCTACGGCCGCGCTGAATACGAAGCGCCTGTCGAAGCCTATGCAGGTCGCATGAAGCTTTTCGGCAGTCGCTCCAACAGCCAGACTCTTTTGGCTGGTGCCACCGCGAGCGCCAGTGTGTCGCAAGAGCTCGGTCTGGGGTTGACTCATGTTTGGGGCAGCTACAAAAGCTATTTGTTCAAAACCGTCACTGAATTGGGCGCGCGCCAGACAGTGAGCCGTTTGTCATCGAACCATTCAGAGACCGGTCGAGTTGAAGAAAGTCAGCTGCGCATGACATGGTCCTTAGACAACGACCGCGTTGCTCGCGACCCCTCTCGCTTGTCTTTGACGTTGACTGCTGGTGAATACACGCGTTTGGGTGGTTCTGAAGCGTTCAACGTGGAGACGGGGGGCTACGGTAAATTGAATCTGACAGGGCGCTTGCAGCGCAACATCAGCCGCGACGGGGTTTGGTACTGGGTTGGGCGTTTCAATGCTCAAGCGACCAGTCGCAACCTTGATGGTTACAACCGACTGGCCTTGGGTGGCGTGAATGGCGTGCGGGCTTACACCGCGGCGGATGGTTCCGGCGATCAAGGCGTGGTGGGGACGCTGGAGTTGAACCGTCGCTTCTCAGCAAGACAAACCGTGGGCGTGTTTTATGACGCAGGTGTGGTGCAGCCCAATAAGGTTCATGTGAACGGCGGCTTCAATACCATCTACAGGCTTCAAGCGGTGGGCGCGCAATGGTCAGGCAATGTGGATCATGTTTACTACAGCACCACATTGGCCAAGGGCGTGGGTGGCTATAAATTGGCCGAGGCAGGCCAAATCAGCGAGTCGCCGCGTAATCCATGGCGTTTGTCTGCTGCGCTGTCTTATGTTTTTTGACGGCTTTTAAGATGTTGTTGATTTGATTGATTTCAGTTTATTTAAGATATTTTTTGCTAAAATGTCAAATTAGTACACAAATTGTCTAATTTGGAATAAAATTGGACGTCGCAGGGTAGGTGCCATTGTCTGCCATTTGCGCTTGGGTCCCGTTGGGTGTCATGGTCGTTTGTGGCCTTTCGAATTCAAATGAACGCACGCTGTTTTAAAACTGTTTTTTCTGAGCGCTTGGGCTGCCTGGTCGCGGTGGGTGAGCACGCGTGTAGCCAAGGCAAGTCCTCAGGTGAATCACCCCTTGGCGGAGCTGTTTTTGGCGCTGCTTTGGGTTCAGGCGTTGCTGGTTTTGTGGGCGTTTTGGTGTTGTCCATGGCATGGGTTGGTCTTGCTTGGGCGCAACCGGTCGTGAATGCTTTGCCAAACGCAGGTCAAGTGGTCCAGGGCGCTGCCAGCATGGTTCAGTCGACCCATCAATTGAGCATCAACCAAACGAGCCAGCGTGCCGCGATCAATTGGCAAAGCTTTGACATTGGTGTGGGTGCCAAAGTCAATGTGATTCAACCCAATGCGCAGGCCGTTTTGCTCAACCGCGTCATCGGTCAAAACCCGAGCCAAATTTTTGGACAACTGCAGGCCAACGGCCAAGTGATTTTGGTTAACCCCAATGGCGTCTTGTTTGGCAAAGATGGCAGCGTGAATGCGGGTGGGTTCACGGCCTCGACCCTTGGTATCACTGACGCCAACTTCATGGCCGGTAACATGGTCTATGAGCGCAACGGCAGCATTGCAGGTGTGGTGAATCAGGGCTCGATTCAGGTGATGCCTGGTGGATATGTCGCTCTTTTGGGTGCAAGCGTCAGCAACGAAGGCAAGATCATTGCGTCACAAGGTGGCGTGGCCATGGGGGCTGCAGAAACCATCAAAGTGCCTGTGAGCGGCAGTGGCCGAATCAAACTCGAGCTGAGCGCGGCCGATATCAATGCCAGCGTGAGCAATGCGGGGCAAATTGTCGCTCAAGGCGGTCAGGTCTACATGCAGGCGCTGGCGCTGAACCGGGCTGCGGCGCAAGTGATTCAGTCGGGCAGCATTGACACCAGTGGCGAGCAAGCCGGTCAGGTGCACCTGCTGGCAGATGCTGGTGCCATCATGGTGGGCGGCAGTATCACGGCCAACAGCTCAGGTACAAACAACAAAGGGCAGGTGCACAAGGGCGGTGATATTGTCATTGGCCGCGATGAAGAAACTGGCGTATTGGCGCGTTATACCGATGTGAGCGGCGCAAACCTAGAGAGCAAACAAGGCTTTGTGGAAACCTCGGGTGAGTTTCTCAAGTCCAACGGCGTTCAGATCAAAGCGGGCCAATGGTTGCTGGACCCTACCGATATCACCATTGTGTCTGCCGATACCGCTGCATCCAACACCCCCAAGACAACGGGCAGCGGTACCGACACCTACCAACAAACTGGCGCGACCAACACCAGCGAAATCCTGAACACCGACATCAGTGCTGCGTTGAGCAACGGCACCAATGTGGTGATTAAAACGACCAACGCCAGTGCGACGGGCAACGGCGACATCACGGTGGCGGCCAACATCAGTGCCACCAGCGCAACCGCGCAAGACGCCACATTGACGCTGCAAGCAGAGCGCGACATTATCGTGAACAGCAACGTCAGTATTGCGCGCACAGGCAGCAACAAACTCAATGTCATTTTGAACAGCGATCTCGATGGCAACGGCACGGGCGCCATCGTTATGAACACGGGGTCGAGCATCAGCAGCAATGGCGGCAATATTGCGTTGGGCGGTGGATCTGCTGGTGATGGCAATGACTACGCACGTGGCTATTCAGATCCCACACGTCATACAGGCTTGACGCTCAGTGCCGCTACGATCACTGCATCTGGTGGCCACATCAGCATCAAAGGCAAAGGCAATGCCACGTTCACCAACACCAGCAATATGCGAGGTGTGGACATGACGGGCACAGCCATTTCGACCACCGGTTCCGGCAACATCACGGTTGACGGTGTTGGTGGGAATGGCAACGTCTCCGCCACCAACGTGGGTATCGGTATCACCGGGGCCTCCACCATCACGGGCTCCAGCGGGGGCACCGTCACTTTGACCGGAACCGCCATCAATGGTGCGTTGTACAACTTCGGAGTTTGGATCTCTGGCGCTGGTAGCAAAGTCACCAGTGCAGGCCATGTGTCGATCACGGGCACGTCAGGCGCCGCAGTCACCAACCAAAGCTACAACGATGGGGTGATGATTCAGAACTCTGCGGAGGTCAGCACCACGGGTACGGGTAATCTGAGTATCTCAGGCACAGGCGCAACATCGTCAGGTACCTATAACCATGGTGTGAATTTAGCCGGGTCAAGTACGGTGTCGACGGCCAGTGGAACCCTGAGCATCACCGGTGTGACTGGTACACAAGGCAGTAGCTCTTTTGGTGTTGCGGTTGGAAGCGGAACCCAAGTGACCACCAGCAGTGGCAATATTTCCATCTCGGGCACGAGCCGCATCTCGGGGCAATACGGCTACGGTTTTTGGTTAGGCGACAACTTCACCAAAATCAGCGCTGGCGGCAGCGGCAACATCACCATCAATGGCACAAGTACCGACATTGGCAGCAGTGACGCCTTGGGCATGCAAATCAGAACCGCAGGCTCAATCACCACAAACAACGGCAATATCAGCCTGACCGGTACCAGCCGCGGTACTGCAGGCAACTCCAACATCGGCATCAGTTTTACCTCACTAGGATCAGCGGTCGCAGGTGGATCCGGCTCTGTGACCTTGATTGGCACGGGGGGAAGCACAGGCACAGGCTCTGCTGGTGTGAACAATGCTGTTGTCACCACTGCCGGTGGCGCCATCAACATCACTGGTACATCGTCCTCGACAGGAACTTCCTCAGAAGACATCACTGCCAACGGTGCGCTCAATTCATCGGGGGGGGCGATTACCCTGACTGCCAACAGTTATGCCGGCAGTGGCACTGAAACCATCAACGCGGGTGCAGGCACTGTCACGATCAGAAACCGCACGGCGGGTACCTTGATCGATATGGGGGGGACGTCAGCGGATGTCCGCACGGGCTCCATCACGCTTGGTGTTTCATCTGCTGAGTTGGCGCGCATCAACGCCGCGACCACAGTCATCGGACGAAGCGATGGAGTGGGGGCAAACTCGGGCAACGTGTCTGTTTTTGCCACCAACTTGGGGGCGTTTGCGAACACCGGTGGCAACTTGACGGTCCTCAGCGGTAACAATATTACGGTCAAAGGGGCCATCACAAAAAGCACGGGCACCGATGCCACGCTCACATTGAATGCTGTCAATGGCATCGACGTGATCGATGCGTCTGTCGGTGGTACGGTCACAGGTGCAGGCAAACTCAACGTGGCCATGACTGCGAACGGAAATGCCGCAGATGCTGCCAACAGCAGTGGGCTTGCTCTGACCAAGACGATCAATGCCAACGGCGGCACGGTCACGCTGTCAGGGACTAACAAGAAGAACACAGGCGGCAGTGGTAACAGTGGGGTTCGATTCACGGGCGCCAGCATTTATGCAGCCAGCCTGAGCGTGACAGGCAATCAAACCGGTGCCAACACCATTTCAGATACAAACGGCATCCACTTCAGTGGTGCCAATATTTTGCAAACCACCAGCGGCACCAGCACACTGACGGGAAATAGCAATGCCATCGGAAACTTAGGGGCCGGTATTTTCTTTGCTGATTCTTCGAGTACAACACTCGATAGCGGCAGTGGCAGCATGAATTTTTTGGGGCTCAACTCCAATACAGGCTATCGAGGCATTCGCATTGGCGGTAGCAACAATGCATCCATCAACGCAAAAGGTAACATCACTTTTGAAGACACTCAGACGCAAGTTTTTTTGCGCGGTCAGTTGACTCAGCAATCCAATACGATTGTTAACTTCAAAGGCAAAAGTGTTTCAATGTACACAGGCACAACTGTTGTCAAAGCAGCGGGCGCCACCGGAACCACACTTAACCTAGAAGCGCAAACCGTGGTGGTTGGCGAAAGTGGTAGCGCGGCCTTAACGGCAGACACGATCAACCTCACGGGCAACACAACCACCGCCGGCTCGACGGGGGTGCAAATTAACTCTACATCGACCCTGACATCCAGTGGCGTGACGACCATCACAGCCTCCGGGCCTGGCACCTCCTTGGACGCCAATATCAACAGCACAATTGCGGCAACGGGTGGACTGATTGTCAACATCAACAATGCCGGCACGCTGTCAAGCCTGGTAACAGGCGGCACTGCGAATGCTGGCGGCTTGACCAAACAAGGCGCAGGCACTTTGACGGTTGGAAACACCAATACCCATCGGGGGACAACACTTGTATCCGCTGGCACCTTGCAGCTCAACAATGTCAATGCGCTGCAAAACAGCACCTTAGACACAGGAACATCGGGCACTCAGCAGGTCACTTTCGGGGTGGCCAATACCAACACGTACAACTTGGGTGGCTTGCAAGGTGCAGATGCACTGGCCATTGGGGCCAACACCATCAGCGTAGGCGCAAATAACAGCTCAACCACTTATTCTGGTGTCCTGAGTGGTACCGGTGACTTGACCAAAGTTGGCACTGGCAACTTAACCCTCAGTGGGCAAAGTACCAAAACAGGTAACTACAACGCCAATAACGGGACGCTCACACTCACTGGTGCCAGCAATACTTACCGCGAGCTCTCAGGTGTGAATGTCAACATCAACAACGGCGCGACGGTTGCCATTCCCAACATTACACAAGGTGGCTTCATTTCCAGCAACGTGGTGTGGACATTTGGGTCAAGCGGTGGTGGCAATTTGAATATCGATGCCAACTTCGTCAACCGAGGCACCAATGGCAACAAGTTTGTGACTACGGGGGGGGCAACAAACACCATCAACGGCAATATCAACTTGGATTTTGCGACCAACTTGGCAGGCCCTACCTTTGATGTGGCAGAGGGTACCGGTGGTGTGGCCGGTTTGATCCATGCGGGCAGTTCGAGCAATGGCAGCGCGACGCAAGGCTTCATCAAAAATGGCGCAGGCACTTTGCAACTCAGCGGCGCGAACAACTACAAAGGTCCAGTCACGATCAATGCCGGCACTGTTGAACTGACTGGGGCCGGCACACTCGGTTCATTGGTTGCCAGCATGGCCATTGCCAACGCTGGCATCTTCAAATCCAGCAGTACGGCTGCTCAAACCATTTCAGGCATCATCAGCGGACAAGGCAGTGTCATCCAAGCAGGCACTGGGGCCATGACCTTGTCCGGCAACAACACTTACAGCGGTGGCACCACCATCAACAGTGCCAGCACACTGAATGTCGGCAATGGTGGCACCACGGGCAGTTTGGGTACCGGCGCAGTGTTGGACAACGGGTTCCTCACCTTCAATCGAAGCAACAGCCTCACGGTGTCCAGTGTCATCAGTGGCTCTGGTGCACTGACTCAGGCGGGGGCAGGTACCACCATCCTGGCTGCTGATAACACCTACGCTGGCACCACCACGATTTCCGCGGGGACCTTGCAGGTCGGCAGCGGGGGCGCTACCGGCAAGCTGGGAGCTGGTGATGTGGCGCTGTCCAACAACGCGAATTTGAGTTTTTCTCGAGCAGCAGCCACAACCATTGACAACAATATCTCGGGTGCTGGCAATGTATCGGCTTTGATCACCGGCGCGTCTAGCAGCTTGACTGTTTCCAGCCCCATTAACTTGACCAACGGCACGGTCAATTTGGCCACTGACAGCAATATGTCTGTCACTGCTGCGATTTCAACCACCAGCACTTCCGATTCTGCAGTGATTCTCAATGCGGGTGCGAGCACTTCTGCAGGGACCAACACTGGCGGTAACCTGTCTTTTACCGGTGGTGGTAACGTGACTGTTGGAGCAGGTGGCCGAGCTACGCTCATGACTGGCTCCATCTCAGGCAGTACGGGATTGACCAGTTTGGTGGGATCCGGATCGGGTCGTTTCCGTTACAACAGCGACGAAACCAATCCCAACTACACCACAGCCTTGGGTGCGGGTTTGAATGCCATTTACCGTGAAGCACCAACGCTCACCGCCACCTTAAACAATGCAGTCAAAACCTATGACGGCTTGACCTACAGCGGTGGCAACGGTTTGGGTGCGCTGACTGGCTATGTGAACGGCGATACGGCCGCACTGCTGGGCAGTGTGACTTATGGTGGAGCTGCACAGTCTGCCAAGAATGTCGGTTCTTATGTGCTCAGCGGCACAGTAGCCAGCGGTGCTGGTTACTTGGTGACCTTGAATAATGCAACACTCACTGTGAATAAAGCCGATTTGGTGTTATCAGGCACGCGTGCTTACGATGGCAGTCAAACTTTCGCTGGCCAGTTCCTGACGGCGACAGGTGTCAACAACGAGTCATTTGCATTGACAGGTTCGGGTCATTCAAGCAACCTCAGTACCAAAAATGTTCAGACCAACCAGTTGCTTGCCAGCTTGACGGGTTTGTCCTTGGGAGCCAGCAACGGCACCAACACCGCATTGAGCAGCAACTACAACGCGATCAGCACCACAGGCTCCAGCGTGAGTGTGACCCGCAAAGCCGCGACAGTCACCGGTACAGCGACCCAAGTCACCTACAACGGTAATTTGCAGAATCAACAAGCGGCCACATCCAGTGGCTTTGTCAGCGGTGACTCGATCAGCATCACGGGCTTGGCCAGTGGGAAAAATGCAGCGACTTACGCGTCCAATTTGGGAGTCACAGGAACGGATGCAGCCAATTACAACATCAGCTTTACCAATGCTGATCTGGTCATTGGTAAAGCCAATCTGGTGTTATCCGGCACACGCGAGTACGACGCGAGCAAAACGTTTGCGGGTTCATTCCTCACGGCCACGGGCGTAGGCGGAGAGAGCTTTGCGATCACGGGTGCAGGTGATGCCAGCAACCTGAGCAGCAAGAATGTAC
>JACCDW010752355.1_pt1 | contig 11349 bp, 9 predicted proteins | sample 7449781 | NCBI WGS metagenome assembly JACCDW01 (sample SAMN15323449, study PRJNA562643) | freshwater metagenome | isolation source: river surface water | place: USA:Blue River Watershed | collected 2017-08-18
CCAGCGAAGGGTTGACATGCAACCAATCACGAGGTTGCAACTTGATCCAGGCCAGGCGCTCTTGCATGCGCCGCGCCACTTCGTCGTGCAACCATGCGGGTGACATTTGGCCGCAGGGGTTCAACCACCAACGCCGACACGCCACGGGATCGTGGGTGGGCGGTGCAGCGTGAATATCACCCAACAAGGGTTCTGGAGTGGTCTCATTCATGGGCAAGGCAGTATATTGCGCCTCCCATGTCCCTGATCGCACCGTGATGTCCTGGCTCAACTGGACCACCTGCAAGGTTTGCCTGCGCTGGCCCAACCCTGTGCTTTGTACCGGGTGTCGGCGACGCTGGGGCCAATTGGCCATGCGTTGTCCATATTGCGCCGAGCCTATCCATCCCAACCATGCGGGTCAAAACGACTGTCGGCATCCGCACCACTGGACCGAAGCAGCGGCCCGCATGGATTACGGGCCGCCTTGTGACGAATGGATCAAACGCCTGAAATTCGGCGGCGACTGGACGCAAGCGCGCGACCTGGCCCGATTGCTCGACGAGTGCGACCATGCCAGACACTTGCGCGCACAGGCCAACCTCATCCTTCCCGTGCCGGTATCGGACCAGCGCTTGCGCGAACGCGGCTACAACCAGGCTGCCCTGCTGGCCCGACATTGGTGCGGCACAGATCCCAGGCTGCGCATCGACTGGCTGCGCAAACATCGTCACACCCCGGCACAAGCCATGGCCCATCGGGCGCAACGGCTCCAGCAGCTCCAAGGCACCCTGGGCTGGAGCGCCTCCACTCAAGCCCGGGTCCTGCGCGGGGCCCGGGTCTTGCTGATCGATGACGTCATGACCACAGGAGCCACACTCGATGTGGCCACCCGCTTTCTGTTGCAAGCGGGTGCGGCACGGGTGGACGTGGCAGTCTTCGCACGCACGCCAGGCTCACCCGCACCTCCTGCGCTGCCCTTGGGCTCCCAAGTCTCAGCGTTTGGACGCCACTGACCTGCCCAAGGCGAAACGGGCCAAAGGACGAGGGCTACACTCTGCGCATGTTTCAAATCGTTTTGGTCCACCCCGAAATACCGCCGAACACCGGCAATGTGATCCGTTTGGCCGCCAACACCGGCTGCCAGTTGCACCTCGTCGAGCCCCTGGGTTTTTCCATGGAGGACCGTTTGATGCGACGCGCCGGCCTGGACTATCACGAATATGCCGAAGTCCGACGTCATGCCGATTGGGACACTTTTTTACGGCAAGCACAGCCCGACGCAAGCCGCTGCTTCGCACTCACCACCAAAGGCACAGGTCATGTGCACGAGACCCGCTTTCAGGCTGGGGACTGGCTGTTTTTCGGCAGTGAAACCGCCGGTTTGCCCGCCGAGATCCGAACCTGGTTCCCCGAGTCGCAACGCTTGCGCCTGCCCATGCGACCGAATCAGCGCAGTCTGAACCTGTCGAATTCGGTGGCTGTCACAGTCTATGAGGCGTGGCGGCAAAACGGCTTCGCCTGAGGCCGTCTACCCGACCCGACGCATCGGGTTCAGCGTCCGTGGCCTGAACCCTTGAGCCACTGGCCAAAGCCGACGCCCACCTCGGGGTGCTGCAGGGCCAATTCGACCGTCGCCTCCAAAAAACCCATCTTGCTGCCACAGTCGTAACGCTTGCCCTGATAGCAGTAACCCAGCACCGTTTCGTCGCGCAGCAAACCTGCAATGCCATCGGTCAGCTGGATTTCGCCCCCGACACCCCGTCCACCCTGACGGATGCGCTCAAACACGGTGGGACTCAGGATGTAGCGGCCCGCCACAGCCAACCGCGAAGGCGCCAGTTCGGGCTTGGGTTTTTCGACCATGCGTTCGACACGCACACGCCCGGCCGCGTCGGCCTGACCGGCAATCACGCCATAGCGCTGCACATGTTCCAGCGGAACCTCTTGGACGGCCAACACCGAGGCGCCCGTCTGGGCATGGACTTCGACCATTTGCTGCATGATGCCGGGGCCACCGGGCACCCCCACCATCAGGTCATCGGCCAGCAACACCGCAAAGGGGTGGTCGCCCACCAGGTGCTCGGCACACAGCACGGCATGGCCCAAGCCCAAGGCACGCGGCTGACGCACATAACTGCACATCATGTCGTCGGGTTGCACGCTGCGCACCAAGTCCAGCAAGGCCGTCTTTCCGGCTTGCTCCAGCTCGTTCTCCAGCTCATAAGCGGTATCAAAATGGTCTTCGAACGCGCGCTTGTTGCGGCCCGTGACAAAAATCATGTGCCGAATGCCGGCCTGATAAGCCTCTTCAACGGCGTACTGAATCAGCGGCTTGTCCACCACCGGCAACATTTCTTTGGGGCTGGCTTTGGTCGCCGGTAAAAAGCGCGTTCCCAAACCGGCAACAGGGAAGACAGCGTGCTGAATCGTGGACATAGGGTGCAGATGTGGTTGTGGTTATCGTCGAGGGTCAACCCAAGCGCGACAACTGCGCCTGAACCTTGGTCAAGGTGTCGCTGAACTCGGCCAGGCGTTTCTTTTCCTGGTCAATCACGGCGGGCGGGGCTTTGGCGACAAAGGCCTCGTTGGACAGTTTGCCATGGGCTTTGGCGATTTCGCCTTGTAATCGGGCAGCCTCTTTGGACAGACGGGCGCGTTCGGCATCCAGATCGATTTCAACGAACAGGCACAGGCGCAAACCATCGGCCACCGCCACAGCGGCATTTTGGGCTGCCGAGCTCCACTCGGCCTCCTGGGTGTAGACCTTGACTTCGCTGAGCTTGGTCAATGCTTGCAAGTTGGCGGCATGGCTTTGCAACCATCGCGCGTCAGCCTCGGTATTGGCCAAGGCCAACAGGGGCACGCGCTGTGAAGGCGACAAACCCATCTCGCCGCGCAGGTTGCGACAGGTATCCACCAGTTGCTTGAGGCGGGTGATGTCGGCATCGGCCTCGGGGTCGATGCGCTCGGGCTGGCTGAGCGGATAGGCGGTGATGCTCACCGATGGCCCTGCACGCCCGGCCACCGGCGCGACCTTTTGCCACAGTTCTTCGGTGATGAAAGGGATGATGGGGTGCGCCAGACGCAAAAGGGTTTCCAGGGTACGGATCAGGGTGCGGCGCGTGGCGCGCTGTTGCGCTTCGGTGCCGGTCTGAATTTGGACCTTGGCAATTTCCAGATACCAATCGCAGAACTCGTTCCAAACGAAGTCGTAAATGGTTTGCGCCACCAGGTCGAGCCGGTAGTCGGCAAAACCTTGGGCCACCTCGGCCTCGACACGCTGCAAAGCCGACACGATCCAGCGGTCGGCCTGACTGAACGACATATAGCCATGGAAAGGGCCGCCCACGGCGCACTCGGCCTTGGTGTGCTCTTTCAAGCCGCAGTCGTGTCCTTCGCAGTTCATCAGCACAAATCGGGTGGCGTTCCAGAGCTTGTTGCAGAAATTGCGATACCCCTCGCAACGCTTGCTGTCGAAGTTGATGCTGCGGCCCAATGTGGCCAACGAGGCAAAAGTAAAGCGCAAGGCATCGGCGCCATAAGCCGGGATGCCTTCCGGGAATTCTTTTTGGGTGTTCTTGCGCACTAGAGGGGCGGTCTCGGGCTTGCGCAAACCCTGGCTGCGTTTTTCGAGCAAAGGTTCGAGCGCGATGCCATCGATCAGGTCCACCGGATCGAGCACATTGCCTTCGGACTTGCTCATCTTTTTGCCCTGGGCGTCACGCACCAGACCGTGGATGTACACGTCTTTGAACGGCACCCGACCCGTGAAGTGGGTGGTCATCATGATCATGCGGGCGACCCAGAAAAAGATGATGTCGTAACCGGTCACCAGCACCGTGCTGGGCAGGTACAAGTTGTAATCGCTGGTGTCGGTCGTGCCTTGCTCCGGCCAACCCAAGGTGGAAAAAGGCACCAGCGCCGATGAGTACCAGGTGTCGAGCACATCGGGGTCGCGGCGCAGGGTCTTGCCCGGGGCCTGGGCTTGGGCCTCGGCCTCGGAGCGCGCCACATGCACCCGCCCGTCTTCGTCATACCAGGCCGGGATCTGGTGCCCCCACCACAGCTGGCGCGAAATGCACCAGTCCTGGATGTGGTTCATCCATTGGTTGTAGGTGTTGACCCAGTTCTCGGGCACAAACCGCACCTGCCCGCTTTGCACCGCATCGATGGCTTTTTGGGCGATGCTCTTGCCGGTCGTGTCTTGCTCGCTGACTTTGTTCATGGCGACAAACCACTGGTCGGTCAGCATGGGCTCGACCACCTGACCGGTGCGGGCACAACGCGGCACCATGAGTTTGTGCTTTTTGACTTCCACCAACAGGCCTTGCGCATCCAGGTCGGAGACGATTCGCTTGCGGGCCGCAAAACGATCGAGGCCTTGGTATTTCAGGGGAATATTTTCAAGAGTACTAGCAAGATTCCAGTATTGAGCGAATTGTTCGACATCGGATTGAACTGAACTAACACCAGCAAGACTGCAATTGTTCGCGACAATGCAAGCATTTTCGTCAAAAATATTGATTAAATCTAAGCCATGGCGTTGCCCCACCGCGTAGTCGTTGACGTCGTGGGCAGGTGTGACCTTGACCACGCCGGTGCCGAAGGTTTTGTCCACGTATTCATCGGCAATGACCGGCACCAAACGCCCGGTCAGGGGCAAACGCACCTGCTGGCCGATCAGGTGCCTGTAGCGCTCGTCTTCGGGGTGCACCATGACGGCGGTGTCACCCAGCATGGTCTCGGGCCGGGTGGTGGCCACCACCAGCGATTCGTTGCTGCCCTCGATGGGGTAGCGGATGTGCCACAGCGAGCCGTCTTCTTCTTCGCTTTCCACTTCCAGGTCAGACACGGCGCTCATCAGCACCGGGTCCCAGTTGACCAATCGCTTGCCCCGGTAGATCAAACCCTGCTCGTACAAGCGCACAAAGGTCTCGGTCACCACCTTCGACAACTTGTCGTCCATGGTGAAATATTCGCGCGTCCAGTCGACGCTGTCGCCCATGCGGCGCATCTGTTGCGTGATGGTGTTGCCGCTTTTTTCCTTCCACTCCCAAACCTTGGCAATGAAATTTTTGCGCGCTTCGGGGGGTGTCGGGCCCATGTCGTGGCGGCTGATGCCCTGCTCTTGCAATTGGCGCTCGACCACGATCTGGGTGGCGATGCCCGCATGATCGGTGCCCGGGATCCAGACCGTGTTGTGGCCGCTCATGCGGTGATACCGCGTCAGGCTGTCCATGATGGTCTGGTTGAAGGCGTGCCCCATGTGCAATGTACCCGTCACGTTGGGCGGCGGCAACTGGATGGCAAAGCCCGGTTGACCCGCCTGGGGTTGGCCCGTGCCACGGTGACCGGCCACGCCATAGCCACGTCGCTCCCATTCGGGGCCCCAATGGGCCTCGAGGGCAGCGGGCTCAAACGATTTGGACAGGCTATGCAGCGCGGGTTGGTCTGGGGTGTTGCTCATGAAAAGGGCTCGGGTGAAGGCGCAAAGCAACGATTTTAGCGATGCCCCAAGCCCCGACGGATCAGTGCAGGAACTTGAAGGCGCTGAGCATGAGGCCGGTCGTGGCGACCTGAAAGCCCATCATCTTCCAGCCCTGGTCATGGATGTAGCGCGTCAAGCGACTTTCGAGTTGGGCCATTTCTTGGCGCAACTCCGACTTCATTTCGCCCATTTCGGAGCGCAACTCCGACTTCATGTCGCCCATTTCGGATCGCAACTCCGACTTCATGTCGCCCATTTCCAGGCGCAAGGCGGTCTTGATTTCAAGCATCTCGCCGCGCAAACGGTTTTCCAGGGCCATGCCATCGGCTCGTGTCATGGGTTGGGTGTCAGGGATCATGGCGGTCATTTGATGCCTTTGGGATTGAATAAAAAATATTTGAATCCAAAAGAAAACACGCCGTCAAGAAAAAACAGCAAAGCTGTGCATGCGTCACAAAGCCGCACCGGCTCAAGCCAAGGTCAAGGCACGCGACAGCGCCCGAATCAACTCGCCATCGACCGCATGACCCGTCGCCGCCAGATACGCATCAGGCCGCACCAGCGCCCAACGCCGGTTGACGGCACGGCAAGCCTGGCGCACCTGACCTTGGGGGTCTTCGATGTGTTCCACGGCCTGCGGCTTTTGCCCCGGCTCCAAGACTTGCAACACACGCAACAAAGGGGTGTGCTGAGTCAACAACCGCAAACGTGCGGTCTCAGCGGCATTGAGCGACCCAAACACAGCCAACAACAACGCGCCATCGGCCCAGTCGATCAAGTCATTGAATTGGCCGAAGCAGCCATTGGCCCAGCGAAAGGCCACGTTTTGCACCGACACCCCGCCACCTGAACACGCCGGGCTGCGGGTGTAAGTGTTGGCTTCGGCCATGCGCCCCGTGTTGACCATGTTGCGGGCAAAACGATGCTTTTTGGCCAGCGCCAGCGTGGCCTGGCGAAACAACTGGGCTGCCGGTTCGGCAGGCCGCAAAAACCGAACGGTGCGGTTGGTCACCAGCACATTGCGTTGCGCCGCTTCGAGCCGCTCATCGTGGTATGTGTTCAGCAGCGACTCCGGGGCCAGACCGCGCAAGGCCGCCGCCAGTTTCCAGGCCAGGTTATCGGCGTCGGCTATGCCGGTGTTGCCGCCACGGGCGCCAAACGGGCTGACCACCTTGGCCGTGTCCCCCATGAAAAACACCCGCCCCATGCGCATCTGCCGCACGCAATGGCTGCGGTAGGCATAAGGCCCAACCCAGACGATGTCGCAATCGACATCATCGCCAAACTGGCGCTGCAAGCGCTCGCGCACCACGTCTTCGCGGCTGACATAGGCAGGATCGGCGTTGGGGGCCATCTGGTAGTCGATGCGCCAGACTTCGTCGCCCATCAGGTGTTGCCAAACGGCACGGTTTTCATTGAAGGGCGCTTCGATCCAGGTGTGGCGCTCGGTCGGCGGCGTGGTCTTGAATTTCACATCGGCGATGCACCAGCGGTCGTCGCCCCGCTTGCCATCGAGTTGCGCGCCCACCCAGGCATGAAACGGGGTGTGCGAGCCGGTGGCATCGATCACGTGCTCGGCCTCGATCTGGTAACTGCCCTGCGGGGTCTGCACCGTCAGCAAAGCCGTTTGGGCGTTTTGCTCAAAGGCGATCACCCGCGACGACCAGCGCAAATCGACGCCGGGGCGCTCGCGCCCGAGTTCGACGATGCGCTCGACCAGATAACCCTCGATGTAGAACTGCTGGATGTTGATGAAGGCCGGCTGTCGGCTCAGGTTGAAGGCGCTTTGCGCTTTCAGGTCAAAGCTGAACACCTCGTCGTGACCGGCAAAGGTGCGCCCCACGCTCCACTCGATGCCCTTGGCCGCGATCCGGTCAAACACGCCATAGCGCTGAAAAATTTCCAGCGACTTCTGCGTGTAGCAAATGCCGCGCGACGACGCCCCCTTGACCCCCACCGTGTTGTCTTCGTCCAGCAGCACCGCCGGCACACCCAATTTGGCCAAACCGCAAGCCAGGGTCAGGCCGGTGATGCCCCCTCCGACAATCACCACCCTGTGTCGACCGACGCGCTTGTCCGACAACTCGGGAGGCGCGACAAATGGGTATTCGGGCAAACGGTAACCCGTGCCCTCTGTGAATTCATAACCATTGGTGTACGCCACTTCGGCAAAACGGGCTTCGGCGGAAAGATTCATCTCTGTCCTTGGTGATCAACCAACAGAAATCACTATATCCCATGAACTGAACCCGTTGGCCCCTTGCGACGGCCCGACCCCGAGGACTGCACATGCATGCCTGAGCTGGCCAATGTCATGGATTGAGGCGTGTTTGACTAACATAACCTTCAAACAAATAGACTTTAACTATGGTGGGGATAAATCTTCGCAATTGGACGCCCGGACAAACAAGCATTAACCTTCGGTTTGTCTTTGACAAATGATCGTCAAAGCTTTTCAGCAACCCCTAAGGAGATATTCCATGGCAGCACTCAAAGGCTCCAAAACGGAAGAAAACCTGAAGGCCGCCTTCGCAGGCGAGTCTCAGGCCAACCGCCGTTACCTGTACTTCGCAAACAAGGCCGACGTGGAAGGCCAGAACGACGTGGCAGCCCTGTTCCGCTCGACCGCTGAAGGCGAAACCGGACACGCTCACGGTCACCTCGAGTGGCTTGAGCAGTGTGGCGACCCCGCCACCGGCATGCCCATCGGTTCGACCCGTGACAACCTGGCTGCCGCCGTTGCCGGCGAAACCCACGAGTACACCGACATGTACCCCGGCATGGCCAAGACCGCCCGCGACGAAGGCTTCGACGAAATCGCCGACTGGTTCGAGACCCTGGCCAAGGCTGAGCGTTCACACGCCAACCGTTACGCCAAGGCCCTGGCCGAGCTCGCCGACTGATCGCCTCGAGCTTCAAGAGTTGGGCGTTGGGCTGCGAAGCCCAGCGCCCTTCTCTTGGCGTTTGCGCAGCTTTGTGGCGTCCCTGGACCCATTGAATATTTTTTACAAAAGGACACACCATGGCACGAGAAGGCAGCCTGGAAGCCCCCACCAGGCATCCGATCGACTGGAAAAACCCCGAGTTCTACAACGAAGAAGCCACCTTCAAGGAGATGGAGCGCATCTTCGACATTTGCCACGGTTGCCGCCGCTGCGTCAGCCTGTGCGGCTCCTTCCCCACCCTGTTTGATCTGGTGGATGAAGGCCCGACCGGCGAGCTCGATGGCGTCGACAAAAAAGACTACTGGAAAGTGGTCGACCAGTGCTATTTGTGCGATCTGTGCTATCTGACCAAATGCCCTTACGTGCCGCCGCACGAATGGAACCTGGACTTCCCGCACACCATGTTGCGCGCCAAGGCCATCAAGTTCCAAAAGGGAGAAGTGTCTGCGGGCGAGAAATTCCTGGCCTCCACCGACACCCATGGTTCTTTCGCCGGCATCCCCATCGTGGCGCAGGCGGTCAATGCCATCAACAAGACCCAGACCGCGCGCAGCGTTTTGGAGTCCACCCTGGGCGTGGATCAGCGCGCCTGGCTGCCCTCTTTGGCCACCAAAAAATTCCGTTCCGCCGCACCCAAAGCGAAGGCCACCGAAGTGGTCAAAGGCGAGCGCACACCCGGCAAGGTCGTCATCTACTCGACTTGCTACGTCAACTACAACGAGCCCGGCATCGGCCTGGATCTGCTCAAGATCCTGGATCACAACAACATCCCCTACGAACTCGTCAGCAAGGAAAAATGTTGTGGCATGCCCAAACTGGAATTGGGCGATTTGCAATCGGTCGACGAGAACAAGCAAGCCAACATTCCGGTGCTGGCCCGCTATGCCAAAGAGGGCTACGCCATCCTCAGCGCGGTGCCCAGCTGCACCCTGATGTTCAAACAGGAACTGCCGCTGATGTACCCCGACGAGGCCGACGTGCAAGCCGTGAAAGAAGCCATGTGGGATCCGTTTGAATACCTCATGGCACGCAAGCGCGACGGTTTGCTCAAAACCGAGTTCCCGCAGTCTCTGGGCAACGTCAGCTACCAGATCCCGTGTCACGGCCGGGTGCAAAACATCGGCCGCAAGACCGAGGAAATGCTGAAAATGATCCCCGATACAACGATCAACACGATTGAGCGCTGTTCCGGTCATGCCGGCACCTTCGGGGTGAAAAAGGGCTTCCACGATCAAGCCATGAAAATCGGCAAGCCGGTCGTCAAGGCCATGGCCACCATGAAAGACGGCTCCAAGCCCGACCACATTTCCTCCGACTGCCCGCTGGGCGGTCACCATTTGGCACAAGGCTTCGAAGCCCAAGGCTTGCCGGTGCCCGAACTCAACCACCCGCTCACGCTGGTGCGCAAAGCCTACGGCCTGAAGTGAGCACAGGAGTCAACACCATGCAAATCACCGGACACATCACCCCCGACAGCCTCATGACCCTGGAGGCTTATCACAAGTACCGCAAAGAGCACAAAGCGGAAGTCATTGCGCATCGCAAAATGCGCAGCGTCGCCCTGGGCGAGCACATGACCCTGCAATTCGAGAGCGAGATGACCATCCGCTACCAGATTCAGGAAATGCTGCGCATTGAAAAAATCTTCGAAGAAGAAGGCATCCAGTCCGAGATCGACGCCTACGCCCCCTTGGTGCCCACAGGCAGCAACTGGAAGGCCACCATGCTCATCGAATACCCCGATGTCAACGAGCGTCGCCGCGAACTGGCTCGCCTGATCGGCGTCGAAGACCGGGTGTTTGTCGAAGTCGAAGGTCACGATCGCGTGTACGCCATCGCCGACGAAGACCTGGACCGTGAAAACGACGAGAAGACCTCCTCCGTTCACTTCGTGCGCTTCGAGTTCAACCCCGCCATGGTCGCCGCCATCAAGGCCGGCGCCAACGTGAAACTGGGTTGCGATCACACCAACTATCCTTTCCACTGCGACATCGCGGCCGATACCCTCAGCAGCCTGGCCGGCGACCTCAAATAATGCACGCGGGGGCCGTTGTGCCCCCTGCCCTGCGCCATAATGCGATTCGGACGGGGCGTTAGCTCAGTTGGTTAGAGCAGGGGACTCATAATCCCTTGGTCGGGGGTTCAAGTCCCTCACGCCCTACCATTTATCACCGGGTACATACCGAAGACACTGTTGACAGTTTGTACCGATTCACATGCTCTGTCATCCATGTGATTTCGATGCACTCACACCATCCATCTGCCCCCGCTTCGAATGGGCATTGAGTCCTCTTTGAGAATCTTCCTCAGGGTCTGAGTCGCCTCGCATGACGGCGATATCCTGCATGACAACCCGCTTCATTTTGTCTGCCAACGCTTGCGCGAGGGTGGGGTTCACCCGTTGACAGCCCTTTAAAAACCCGTAACATTGATTCCCAGATGAATCAATGTTTTACCCAAGAAACAAATGAATCCCCCTGAGACCTCTTTTCCGGCGCTTGAATTCCAAGGCGTTGAGAAGCGTTTTGCGGCGCGCGGCCGCTCTGCAGAGGTTCTGGCCGCGCGAGACATCCACTTTTCGGTTCAGCCCGGTGAAGTGGTCTCGATCATCGGGCCCTCGGGCTGTGGCAAAAGCACCCTTCTCAACATGGGTGCTGGACTGGCCAAACCCTCTGCCGGAGTGGTCAAAGTCAACGGCGAAGTCGTCTCGGGTCCCAACAAGCATGTGGCCTTCATGTTGCAAAAAGACCTGCTGATGCCGTGGCGAACGATTGCACAAAATATCGCATTCGGTCTGGAACTGCGCGGCGTGAAAGCCGACAAAAGACAAGACATCGCCGAGCGCTTGCTGGTTCAGTGTCACCTTCAGGGTTTTGGCCACCATTACCCCCACCAACTCTCGGGCGGCATGCGGCAACGGGCCGCTTTGGCCAG
>JACCDW011655593.1_pt1 | contig 11349 bp, 10 predicted proteins | sample 7449781 | NCBI WGS metagenome assembly JACCDW01 (sample SAMN15323449, study PRJNA562643) | freshwater metagenome | isolation source: river surface water | place: USA:Blue River Watershed | collected 2017-08-18
AACGCCTCGGCCAACCGCCGTGTTGCGATCTCCAAAACCATTTTGGTGTTCGTGGCCTTGGCTGCGGCTTATGTCGCATCGCTGCGCATGGCCGACATTTTGTTCCTCGTGTCTGCGGCCTTCTCGTTCGCTGCGGCAGCCTTCTTCCCTGCGTTGACCCTGGGCATCTTCTGGAAGCGTGCCAACAAATGGGGTGCTTCGCTGGGCATGGTGGCCGGCTTGGGCATCTCGTTCTACTACATGATCAAGACCCATCCTTGGATGTACGGCTTGTTCCATGAGGGTTCGCTGACACCTGAGATCTTGAAAGCCAACACCTGGTGGGACATTGCCCCCATCTCGGCCGGTATCTTTGGTGTGCCCCTCGGCTTTGCGGTGATCATCATCGTGTCGCTGCTGACCAAAGAGCCTGAGAAAGAAGTGCAAGAGTTGGTGGAGAACGTCCGCTTCCCCAGCTTTGACGGCACGACTTCTCAAGGAACGGCTGCGCACTAAGAGATATTCTGTCTCTCTGGGTTCAAGGGGATTCCCTTGAACCCCAGAAGCTGAGACCTCTCAACACCCCAACCCGATCGCACCCGCGATCGGGTTTTTTATTGGGCGCTTCAGGAAAGGCGCTGCCCAGTGGCGCGGGTCTGCCAGCAGCTCACTCTGCTGTTTCAGCCAGTCCAACCAGTCGTTCAAAGGGCAGGCTTTGCTTCACCAAGATCACGGTGCAAGGGGCCTGCATGGCGACCTTGATCGGCACGGTGGCCAACACGCGTTGCAATTGCAAGCCATGGGTGGCGGCGCCCATGATCAGCATGTTCACCTGATTGCCCTCGGCATAACGCAACAAAGCGTCGGCCACATCGCCGGACTCGAGCACATGAAACGAGGTTTGGTGACCGCCCAAATCGAGCGGTTGTGCCCACTGTTGCAAGCGACTCAAATGCCAGCGATGCACTTGGGTTTCGCCTTTTTCAACATCGGTGCTGCTGGTCAGCCCTGGAGAGATCACGGTCACACAAGCCAGTCGCGCGCCCGGACGAATGCCCAGCGAACGCGCCACCGCCTCACGCAGTGAATACAAAGTGGCGTCGCTGACCTCATGGTGCGGCACCGCCACCATGACGATGGGCACTTGCTCAATTTGCTGGGCCGGCAAGGGACTGGGCTGGTAGGCCATGCCACTGGCGCGAAGCCAGCGCTTGAAGTGCGTCCAAAAACCCGTGCCCTGCGTTTGCTGCCCGCGAGCGGTGACTTTGACTTGGTCCGGGTGGGTCAAATCAAATGCCAAATGCGAGGCGGATGGATATCGATCTGCGGCCACCGGCTCTAAACAGCGCAAGATGATTTCTTGTAGCCACGCCGGCACTTCTGGCCGATGTTGACGGGGTGGCGGAGGGTCCATCCACAAACGCTGGCGCATGCCCGCCGCAGTCACCGGTTGACCAAAGGGCAAGGCTTGTGTGACCATCTCGTAAAGCATCACCCCCATCGCAAAAATGTCACTGCGCGGATCGCCACGCACCCCGACCACTTGCTCGGGCGAAATCCATACGGGTGAGCCGACGGCTTTGCGCAACTCTTCGGCCAACAAATCGGGATGGTGTGCATGGCACGACAAGCCAAAATCCAGCAGGACCGCAGTGCCATCGGGTCGGATCAAAATATTGGCGGGCTTCAAGTCGAGGTGACACACGTTTTGCTGATGCAAGCTGTGCACCGCACGGGCAATGGCAGCCCCCAAGGTGGCGATCTCGGTCACGGACAAAGCCCCGGACTTGTCCATGATGTGCTGCAGCGTTTGCCCCTTCACATACTCCATCACCAAATAGGGCACTCTGGCCAAATCGCCAGCCGCCACAAAACGTGGCACATGTGGACCTTTGAGTTCGGACAAGATCTGCAGCTCGATTTCAAAGCTGACAATGTTTTCAGCCCCATCCGATGCCGTCATGCGCGGGATTTTCATGGCCATCGGGAACTCGGCGGCGCGCCGGGTGCCGTCTTCTGAAGGGGCATAATCCACTTGGTAAATGTGGGCCATACCGCCCGCATGCAAACAGGCCTCTATTTCAAAACCATCAATCAAGTGACCGGGGTTTAAGAGCTTCAACGTCCACGCTCCAATCTCTGCGCAAAATACTCTGGCAAGTTCGCCTGCCGAATCGCTGCCGCCGCTTCAGCATGGTTGTAAGGCACCCGATGAAATGTCATCTTCTGCCGCGTGCGGTCCACCACGGCATACATGGCGCGGGGATCGCCATCGCGGGGCTGCCCACATGAACCCACGCAACCCACCATCGGTCGGTGCAAGGGAATGGGGACAGGGGTGCCGGGTGTCGGTTCAAAACGCATCAACTGGCGCCCCGTGCCGCGGTAATACAGCGTTTGGTGGTGCACATGCCCGACCAACACATGCGGGCCTTGTTGCTGTGCCAGTGCCTGATCCAAGCAACGTCCTGCGGCGCCCTCACCATCGACATAACGCCACGTGGCCGGTTGGTCGGCACTGGCATGCACCAGCAGCAGCCCTTCATGCGACCATGTTAGCGGCAACTTCGCCAGAAATGCGCGATGCGAAGCATTCAGCTGGTCGTGTGTCCACTGTGCACTTTGCGAGCCCACAGAGGCGTCTGCGCCCTGGCTGGACGGCGGCGAGAGCGCCATTTCATCGTGGTTACCCAACAGCACCCAAGCGCCCTGGGCCGCACAATTCATGACCTCGTCCAGCACCGCCACGGGGTCGGCGCCATAGCCCACCAAGTCGCCCAAGAAAGCCAATTGGTCCACCCCTTGCTGACGCGCATGGGCAAGGCAAGCTTGTAGCGCTTGCCGGTTGGCATGGATGTCAGAAATCAGGGCCAGTTTCATGGGTTCTCCACTGCCATGATGGCAGTTCAATGCGCTGCGGGTCTTGACGAACATCAAATGGGGAGACGGCACTCACCCCTTGCGCCTGACCCCCACAGGCAGTTGGCCCACCTCGGTCCATTCGCCCGACTGAAACCACGGGTCGCCCGACAAATAAGCCCGCAACATGGGCAAGGCGTCGTTGCCCCAGAACACCTGGTCGTCGACCACAAAACTGGGCACGCCAAACACATTCAGCGCCAACGCCTCGTCGGTGTGCTGCTTTAGCATTTGCTTGACTTGGGGGTCGGCCACATCCATCGTGGGCGCCAGTTGCGTAGTCAATGCCGCCAAGCGGTCGGCATCGGCCGCCTCTTGCCCGGTACACCAGACATGCCGAAAAAGGGTGTCGCAGACATAGCGGTTGGGCTCTCCCGCCGGGTCCATCGCCGTGGCCAAGCGCAGCAAAGCCAATGAGTTGAAGGGGTGGCTGGCGGGCAATTGCAAAGCGGTGCATTGCGCGCGCGCCTGCCATTGCACTTGGCGGTAAGTCCAGTCGCGTTTGGCGGGAATTTCGGCCGGCCCGAGTTGCCCAATCTGCTGCAGCATGGCGCCAAACACCACCGGCTTGTGCACCACCTGGTAACTGAGTCCCTGCAAGGCTTTGGGCAAGGCATCAAAGGCCAGCCAGGCGTAGGGCGAGATGAAGTCCAGATAGAAATAAATGGTTTTCATGGCGGGGGCGCAGTGTTGCGGCGTCACGACTCAAGCGCACGGCGCTGTTTTAAACGCTCTGGGATTTGGGCCCACACTTGCCATTTTTCGCTGTCGGTCGCGCGGCTCCATGCACCGATTTCTGGCAAGGTGCGCAAACAGCCGTCGCACCAGCCGGCGCTGGGGTGCATCAAGCACAAAGAAACGCACGGCGAGGGCACCGAGTGGGGCTCGGGCGGTTGGGGCGAGGCCAAGACCTGCGTGGCACGCTCGCTCAGTTTTTTCCAGTAATGCTCACTCACAATATCCCCTCTTGATGGGTTTGCACCACCTCGGCGACAGGCGCTGCGGTGAGTCGCTTCAGGTCTTCGGGTTGCAAGCGAAACACACCATGCGGGTGCCCCGCGGCCGCCCATATGTCTTCAAAACGCCAAAGGTCTTTGTCAAGCAAGGTGACGGGCGGATGCAGATGCGCCACAGGCGAGACGCCGCCGATGCTGAAACCCGTTTGGGCTTTCACAAAATCGGCATCGGCACGGCCGATTTTTCCAACCAAAGCAGAGACCTTTTTTTCATCCACCCGGCGGTCCCCCGAGGTCACGACCAAAACCGCCACGCCGTCTTCTTTGCGCTTGAAGATCACACTTTTGGCAATCTGGCCCAGCTGCACGCCCAAGCCATCGGCGGCTTCTTGCGCGGTGCGGGCTGCACCATCGAGCATGACGGGCAGATGCGGATGGCCCGCCGCTTGCAGCGTTTGCGACACGCGCTGCACCCCTTCGGGCAAAGCATGGAGTTCTGAGCCGCACATGCTTTAGCCCGCCCTTTTGTTGAGCAGAGCCGTGGCCACACGCGACTGGGTTTTGCGCCCCAAAAAGTCGCTGATGAAGACGCCCGCATCGACCAAGGCCTCCAGGTCAATGCCGGTGTCGATGCCCATGCCTTGCAACAGATAGACCACGTCTTCGGTAGCGACATTGCCGGTGGCGCCTTTGGCGTAAGGGCAGCCGCCCAAGCCCGCCACCGACGACTGGAAGTTGGACACGCCCATGTGCAAAGCCGCCAATGTGTTGGACAAGGCCTGGCCATAGGTGTCGTGAAAATGGCCGCTGATCTGGCTCACCTCAAAGTGCTGCAAGGTGGCCTCGATGGCCCTTTGCACTTTGAGCGGTGTGCCCACACCGATGGTGTCGGCCACGTCAACGCGCTGAACGCCAATGCGCTTCATCAGCCCCGCCAAATAGGCCACACGCTCGGGCGCAACCTCGCCCTCGTAGGGACAGCCCACAGTGCAGCTCATGGCGCCCCGCACGGCAATGCCAGCCGCCAAAGCCGCTTGCACCACAGGGGCAAAGCGCTCGATGCTTTCGGCGATGGAGCAGTTGATGTTTTTCAGGCTGAAGGCTTCGCTGGCGGCGCCAAACACCACGATCTCATCGGGCCGGCTGGAGCGCGCGGCTTCAAAGCCCTGCAGGTTGGGGGTGAGCACCGAATAACGCACCCCACTTTGCCGCACCACACCCGCCATGACTTCGGCGTTGTCCGCCATTTGCGGCACCCATTTGGGCGAGACAAAACTGGTGACCTCAATTTCTTTCAAGCCCGCGGCTTGCAAGCGGTGCACCAACTCGATTTTGACGGCGGCCGGTACCGCTTGCTTTTCGTTTTGTAAGCCATCGCGGGGGCCCACATCGATGAGTTGAACGCGAGAAGGAATCGGCATGTTGGTGTCTTTCTGGTCAATAGCCGCGGCGGTGATCCACGATGCCATTGATCGGATCTCCACGCTGCAAAGCCTGAATTTTGCCCACGATTTGGGCCAGGCTTTCATCACGCAAAGTCCGTGCTGAGGTGTGCGGGGTGAGCGTGATTTTCGGATGTTTCCAAAAAGCATGCTCAGCGGGCAAAGGCTCGGTGCGAAACACGTCGAGCATGGCGCCCGCCAAGTGGCCTTGGTCGATCAAATCGAGCAGGTCTTGCTCGACTAAATGCTTGCCACGCGCCACATTGATCACATAGCCCCCAGGCTGCAACTGCGACAGGGTGTGGCTGTTCAGCATGTTTTCGGTCTCCGGCGTGAGCGGCATCAAATTGACCAGCACCCGCGTGGCCGCCAAGAAGTCGACCAAGCCCTCGGGGCCACTGAAACAACGCACGCCCGGCAGGTCTTTGGGGCTGCGGCTGAAGCCGTTCACCGGAAAATCAAACACCTGCAAGGCCTGCGCCACCCGCTGCCCCAGCACCCCCAAACCCATGACCCCCACGGGGAAGTCGGCTCGTAGGCGCGGCTTGCGAAAAGACCAACGGCCGGCTTGGGTGTCGGCCTCGTAGGCATCGAGTTCTCGAAAATGCCGAATCACGGCATGGCAAACATATTCGGCCATTTGCACCGACATGCCGGCATCGTCCAAACGCACCACCAGAAGCTGAGAGGGCAACTGCAATTGCAGCAAGGCGTCCACGCCCGCGCCAATGTTGAACAAGGTTTGCAGGCCTGCTTGTTCGTCAATGAACTGTTGCGGCGGGGCCCACACAATGGCGTGGTCCGCTTGGGGCGCACCGGGGCGCCACGCCGACACGTCGGCGTGTGGCAACGCTTGCTGCAGGCCTTGTACCCAAGGCTCAGGCGCGAGGCCTGTCAAACAAATGGTGATTTTCATGGTGCAGTGCGCACCTTACACCGCCAGCTTGAGCAATTCAGCCCCATCGGCGACTTGGTCACCAGGCGCGTAGAGCAACTCAGCCACCGTGCCGTCTTTGGGCGCACTGATGGTGTGCTCCATTTTCATGGCTTCCATCACGGCCAAGGCTTGGCCGGCCTTGACCTTGTCCCCGGCTTTGACGGCAAAGGAGACCACTTTGCCCGGCATGGGCGCTGTCAGCCGGCCGCCTTCTTGTGCGGCTTCACCCGCATGGGCCAAGGGGTCGAGCACGGTGATGCGGGTGGCCCCTTGGGGCGTGAACAGGTGCGCCGTTTCACCTTGCCAATCAAGTTGCGAGAAGGTGCGCGGCGCATCGCCCCACTGCACCCACAGGCCCGCGCCCTCGGCAGAAAAACGCAACGGATCGGACACCGAGGCGTCGCCTTGAAGGTGCTCGTTATGCTTGCTTCCCTCGCCACCCTCACCGAGATTGCCGCCCTTGCTGTGAAGACCCGCTTGGCCTGCGCCTTCCAGCGACAAGCTTAAGCCACCATCGTGGCCATACGTCAAACGAGCCGAGCGGGGCTGGTCTTGCCAGACAAACTCAAAGCGGCGCTGTGCCACACCATGCGACTGCCAGCCATCGCGGCGGCTGAAGGGGTCTTGCCCTTGAAATGCTTGTTCAGCCTGCAATGTGTGGGCCACGACTGCGGCCACCGCCGCCGGCAAACCCACCTTCTCTTGCTGAAACAAAACGGCGGCTTCTCGCTGAATCAGCGCCGTGTCGAGTTGCGCATGGGCAAAAGCCGACGAGCGCACCACATGGCGCAGAAACTGCACGTTGGTGTTCAACCCCACGATGTGGGTTTGGGACAACGCGTGGTCCAAGCGGGCCAGCGCTTGCTCGCGCGTCTCGCCGTGCACGATGAGCTTGGCCACCATCGAGTCGTAAAACGGGCTGATGGTGTCGCCTTCGCGCACGCCATCGTCAATGCGAACGGTGCCGCACTCGAAGCTCGTGGCCTGCGGCTTGCGGTAGACCTGCAAGGTTCCGGTGGCCGGCAAAAATTGCTTGTCGGGGTTTTCAGCGCAAATGCGCGCTTCAATCGCATGGCCTTGAATTTTCAGCTGGTCTTGGCGCAGCGGCAATGGCTCGCCACTGGCCACGCGCAGCTGCCATTCCACCAAATCGAGCCCCGTGATGGCTTCGGTCACCGGGTGCTCCACTTGCAAACGGGTGTTCATCTCCATGAAGAAAAACTTCATTGACTCGGGTTGGTCATAGGCCGTTTGTTCCACGATGAACTCGACCGTGCCCGCGCCCACATAGTTCACCGCCTTGGCCGCGGCCACCGCCGCCGCCCCCATTTGGGCGCGCAGGGTTTCGGTCATGCCGGGGGCTGGCGCTTCTTCCAGTACTTTTTGGTGACGCCGCTGCACCGAACAATCGCGCTCAAACAAATAAACGCAGTTGCCGTGTGTGTCGCCAAACACCTGGATCTCGATGTGGCGTGGGCGTTGCACATATTTTTCAATCAACACCGCATCACTGCCAAAACTGTTGATCGCCTCGCGCTGGCAACTGGCCAACGCAGCGGCAAAGTCTTCTGACTTTTCAACCACGCGCATGCCTTTGCCGCCACCTCCGGCACTGGCCTTGATGAGTGCCGGGTAGCCAATGCGGTCAGCCTCGCGTTGCAGCAGCGCAGGGTCTTGGTCTACGCCGTGGTAGCCGGGCACCAAAGGCACTCCGGCCGAGGCCATCAAGCGCTTGGATTCGGCTTTCAGACCCATCGCCAAAATGGCCGAGGCGGGTGGACCAATGAACACCAAGCCTGCGGCAGTGCAGGCCTTGGCAAAGTCTTCGTTCTCGCTCAAAAAACCATAGCCCGGATGCACCGCTTGCGCCCCGGTGTCTTGGGCGGCTTGCAAAATGCGCTCCCAGCGCAAATAGCTGTCTTTGGGGGCCGAGCCGCCCACGTGCACGGCCTCGTCACAGGCTTGCACGTGTTTGGCGCCCGCGTCAGCGTCAGAGTAGACCGCCACGGTTTTGATGCCCATGCGACGGGCCGTAGCAGCCACACGGCAAGCGATTTCGCCACGGTTGGCAATCAGAATTTTGGTGAACATGTTTTTTCCTCAGACCAACCAATCGGGTTTGCGTTTTTGCAAAAAGGACTGCACGCCCTCTTTGCCCTCGCTGCTGGCGCGAATATCGGCGATGCCCTCGACCGTTTGGCGAATCAAGGTGGCGTTGATCTCGCGCTCGGCCACGTCGTGCAACAACTTTTTGCAAGCCTTGACGGCGTTGGGGCTTGCGCTGACCAACGCGCGCACCCACTCGGCCACTTGGGCATCCAACGCCTCGGGGCTGACCACCTCGTGCACCAAGCCAATGCGGTGCGCCTCGTGCGCATCAAAACGCTCGGCGGTTAAAAAGTAACGGTGGGCCGCGCGTACACCCATGGCCCGAATGACATAAGGGCTGATGGTGGCCGGAATCAAGCCCAACTTGACTTCGCTCAGGCAAAAATGCGCCGTGTCCACGCTGACCACCATGTCGCAGGCCGCGATCAGGCCTACGCCACCAGCGACCACATCGCCCTGTACCCGCGCGATGGTGGGCTTGGGGCAGCTGTAAATGGCGCTCAACATGGCCGCCAACTCACCCGCATCGGCCAGGTTTTCTGCGTGGGTGTAATCGGCCATGCGGCGCATCCAGTTCAGGTCGGCACCGGCACAAAAGGCAGGGCCCTCGGCGGCCAACACCACGCAGCGCACTTCGCTGTTGTGCGCCACTGCCAAAAAAGCATTTTCCAACTCGGCAATCACCTCGTCATTGAAGGCGTTGCGCACGTCGGGGCGCGACAGCGTGATGGTTTGCACACCCGCTTGGACAGACATCGTCAGAGCACTCATGCGGTCACCTCACATGCGGAACAAGCCAAACCGGGTCTCGGCGACGGGTGTGTTGAGCGAGGCCGACAGCCCCAACGCCAACACGCGGCGGGTGTCTGCGGGGTCAATCACCCCGTCGTCCCACAGGCGCGCCGTGGCGTAATACGGGTGGCCCTGGTCTTCGTATTGCTGCTTGATCGGGGCTTTGAAGGCCTCTTCTTCCTCCACGCTCCACTGACCGCCCTTGCCCTCAATGCCATCGCGCTTGACGGTGGCCAGCACGCTTGCGGCTTGCTCGCCGCCCATGACGCTGATGCGGGCGTTGGGCCACATCCACAAGAAACGGGGGCCGAAGGCGCGACCGCACATGCCGTAGTTGCCAGCGCCAAAACTGCCGCCAATGATGATGGTGAACTTGGGCACCGCCGCTGTGGCAACGGCCGTGACCATCTTGGCGCCGTTGCGCGCGATGCCTTCGTTTTCGTATTTGCGCCCGACCATAAAGCCGGTGATGTTTTGCAAAAACACCAACGGAATTTTGCGTTGGCAGCACAACTCAATGAAGTGCGCCCCTTTGAGTGCCGACTCGCTGAACAAGATGCCGTTGTTGGCAATGATGCCGACCGGCATGCCCTCGATGCGGGCAAAACCGCACACCAGCGTGGTGCCAAAGCGCGATTTGAATTCGTCAAAGTCTGAGCCATCGACAATGCGGGCAATGATTTCGCGCACATCAAAAGGCTTGCGCGTGTCGGTAGGAATCACACCATACAACTCGTGCGCATCGTATTGCGGCGGCACGGGGGGGTGCGTGGCGATATTGGGCGCTTTTTGTGCGTTCAGGTTTTTCACGGCGCTGCGGGCCAAGGCCAGTGCGTGCACATCGTTTTGCGCCAGGTGGTCGGCCACACCCGACAACCGGGTGTGCACATCGCCACCGCCCAGGTCTTCGGCGCTCACCACTTCGCCAGTGGCCGCTTTCACCAAAGGCGGCCCGCCCAAAAAGATGGTGCCTTGGTTTTTGACGATGATGGTTTCATCGCTCATGGCCGGCACATACGCGCCACCCGCGGTGCAACTGCCCATCACCACCGCAATTTGCGCAATGCCCAAGGCGCTCATGTTGGCTTGGTTGTAAAAAATGCGGCCGAAGTGGTCGCGGTCTGGAAAGACCTCGTCTTGGTTGGGCAAGTTGGCCCCACCCGAGTCCACCAAGTAAATGCAGGGCAAATGGTTTTGCTGCGCGATCTCTTGCGCCCGAAGGTGCTTTTTCACCGTCATGGGGTAATAGGTGCCGCCCTTCACCGTGGCATCGTTGCAGACGATCATGCAGTCCACCCCACTCACACGGCCCACGCCCACGATCACCCCTGCGCTGGGGGCGTCGTTGTTGTACATATTGAGTGCCGCCAGCGGGGCGACTTCTAAAAATGGGGTGCCCGGATCGAGCAACATTTGCACCCGGTCGCGTGGCAACAGCTTGCCCCGCGCGGTGTGTTTGGCGCGAGGGGCTTCGCCTCCGCCCAAAGCAATGCGCTCGAGGTGCGCACGCAGGTCATCAACCAAGCCACGCATGGCGGCGGCATTCGCCGCAAACTCGGCAGAGCGCGGGTTGAGTTGGGTTGTCAAAACAGTCATGGTGGGGTCCCGTGCATTGGCATACAGCCGCCAGCATAAGCCGCCATTGCCCCAAGCACTCCGCCACGAGGGTTGCAAATCCTGCCAAAATACCCCCCTGTATGCCACCCACCCCAACCCCCTCTCGCGCCGAGACGCCCATCGCCTTTATCAAGGCCATGGTGAAGGCTTATGAGCGACGCGGCCTGAGCCCCGAAGCCGCCTTGCAAAAGGCACAAATTGCGCCAAATTTACTTAAAAAAGCTGGCACACGCGTCACCGCTTTGCAAATGGAGTGGATGAGCGAGGCCGCCATGCGCGAGTTGGATGACGAGGCGCTGGGGTGGTTTCGCCGCCGCTTGCCTTGGGGCAGTTACGGCATGTTGGTGCGCGCATCGCTCACCGCGCCCACTTTGGGGGTGGCCCTAGCCCGTTGGTGCCGTCACCACAATTTGTTGACCGACGACATTCGACTCGAGTTGACCACCGCCGACGGGCTGGCCCATGTGGCGCTGCATGAGCAAACCGACCTGAACGAGTTGCGCGAATTTTGCAGCGTGTCGGTGCTGCGCAATGCCTTGGGGGTGGCTTGCTGGCTGACCGACTCACGCATCCCTTTGGCCGGCACGCAGCTGCACTT
>JACCDW010533944.1_pt1 | contig 11347 bp, 25 predicted proteins | sample 7449781 | NCBI WGS metagenome assembly JACCDW01 (sample SAMN15323449, study PRJNA562643) | freshwater metagenome | isolation source: river surface water | place: USA:Blue River Watershed | collected 2017-08-18
CGGAGAAGGATTTGATGACTACGTTATAGTTCAAGCTGAGTCGCCTGCATTAGCTCTTACGCTCGCCGCATTGAAGGCTCATAACTTCTTGAAAATCAAAGGCACACCCTAGATGGCAACAAAGTTTTGACAGCCATTTTCCCGCGATAACTTTTCCATCCCTCACACAATCTGAGGTATAATAAGACATGGCTAGAGATTATATCGAATTTGATACCGCACCTATCAACGAGGGATGTGTTCAGGTTTCTAAGACTGAAGACTATATGCCCAAAATGCGGACAGAAGCTAACAAGATGCTGAGTTTGTTGCAAAACAGATTCCCAGACGTTCCTGGTGATTTTGTCATTAAGACCGCTCATCATGATTTTGGATCTTATTTGGAGATTCGATATTATTACGAACAAGATAAGGAAGGCTATGACTCCATGAATCTTGTTGAAAGATTCTTTCCTCAATGGTGGAGTGACACTGAGCCGATTCATTTTTCAGCTTAACTCCAGCAACAATCTTGCCCCCTTCGAAGGGGTGCTGTCCAGTTTCAATTTTGCCGCGTTAATTTTTCAACTCCTCACACAATCTGAGGTATAATAAGACGTAAGCTCAAACGAGCAGAGGAAAAATAAAATGGCTAAGTTCAATCACAATCTCGACTCTATCTCCGTCAACTACTTCAGCAAGTCCGGTTCGCGAAATCGAATTCGAATTCCTGTCGCTGGCGCTCGTCATACTCAGTTTAAGCCTGGTGATAAGGTTCGCGTTTCTTTAGAGAAGAATGCAGTTTATGTCGAAAAGACCAACAAGCGTGAGAAGAACGTCTACACCGTTGAGAAGGATGGTGCGATCCGATTCCCTGCTCACAAGTTTGGTATTCCTTCCAAGGACGTTCTTGTTCTCTGCGACAATGTTAAAAAGCAGGTGATTGTCGGCTGATATAAAGTTTCCGTACCCTCCGAAATGCTCTGGGTCGCGCGGAATGCCCAGCTAAAAAAGCAAAGTAGGAACAGGGGTGGAACTAAAAAGCCACCCCATCACTCCTACAACAATCTTGCCCCCTTCGAAGGGGCACTGGACGCTTGCAACTTTGTTGCAATAGGAATAATCCGCGCACAATATTTCAACCCCTCACACAGTCTGAGGTATAATAATACATGATTATCTACGAAGGACCAAGCCAAATCGACCACAAGCCGATTGTTGCAATTATCACTGGGCTACAGGGTAACTCCAAGAATAGCAAAACTGGTGAAATGCCTCAGGTTTGGATTCTTCGTTCCGATATTCATCCTACGGATGCTTTGCGGACTGGTCAGGATGAGTCAATTTGTGGCAATTGTCCGCATCGTCCTAAGGTCTTGGGTGTTGATGCTCTCAAGAAGTCTTCTAGGTCTTGTTATGTTAATACAATGTCATTCAATGCAGTGTACAAAAAGTACGCTAACGGAGGTTATGATGTAGCCGATCTTTCTGTCCTAGCACAGCGTTTGCAAAATGCTCATGTTAGGCTAGGTGCCTATGGTGACCCTGCGGCAGTCCCCATTGAAGTTTGGGATCAGTTGTGCAAGTATTGCAAGTCCACCGGATATACTCACCAGTGGAGAACTTGCGATAAGCGATACGCTGAATATTGCCAAGCATCATGTGACAACATTGTGGATGTAACTGATGCGGTCACTCTAGGCTACCGAACGTTCTTTGTTCAGAATGTTGCAGATAAGAATGAGGTCATTCGCTCTGTGGGCGCGATCCGTCTGGCGCATTGTCCTGCAAGTAAGGAAAAGGGTAAAGTGACAACTTGTTACGAATGCATGGCTTGTTCGGGCACTCGCTCGAATATCAAAAGCAACATCACGATTATGTTGCACTAGCGCAACACACTCCTGCCACAATCTTGCCCCCTTCGAAGGGGTGCTGACTAGTTGCAATTTTCCCGCGATATTCTTTCAAACCTTCACACAGTCTGTCGTATAATAAGATATGAAATTGTTGCTTACTTATGCCGCGATTGGAGCTTTCACTCTTATTTTGTGGTCACCAGTCATTCTAGCATTGGGTTTAATTGCGTGGCTTTTTTGGGATTTATTGGGCATCGTAGGACTTTGGGTTATCCCTGTATTGTTTGTGCTTGCTTTGGTGGGTTATTGTATTGAGGGGTCTGTTCGATGAAAGTTATGGAACCAATTGAATCTCTTTTCGCTAAAGATGGATGGTGTGAAATCACACTATCTTTTGATGACGAATTAGTTTTAGTTCTGTGTGATACGGGCGCAATTCAGCTTAGGTACATTTCTTGGGATTTTGAGCAAGAAGATATCTTTTCGACACCTTATTACTCGGTTAATTTTTTCTTTGACGAATCATGTACTATGTTGGATGATTCATTGCGACCTTTAATGATCGCGAGAGAGCTGCCGCGCAGAACTGATTCAACGATTGAAGCCGAACGATTACTGGGGAAATTACACTATGACTACGAACACAATGAATATTGATGAGCTTGAGCGCGCGGCTATTGAAGCCAAATTGGAGTTTGAACGCGCAAGAAATAATCTGGATGATGCTTTGACGCAATATATTAAGGCTGGCGCTTCTATATATCAAGTTGACGAGATTGATCGTGTGAAAGCTATCAAAATGTACAAAGAGTGTCATGGATGCACTTTTGCAGAGGCTTGGAAGCATCTGAAAGGAAGAATCTAACTCCTGCCACAATCTTGCCCCCTTCGAAGGGGTGCTGCCCAATTGCAACATCCGCGCGATAACTTTTCAACCCCTCACACAATCTGTCGTATAATAAAGCATGAGACACAAGGCTCGAACGAAAAGCGGACTGGAAATGGCATTCGGATATGATCGACCTCTTCAAGAGTATTTTGTGCAGGTTTATGACGAGCAGGGTGATCTCGCTCTGGATTATAACTCCAGCGGTCAGTCTATGGTTCCCGTCCCTGAGTGCCAAAAGCCCTTGTCCAACTCTAAGATTTATGATTTGATTGTGGGTCTGATGGATGAAATCTCCTACAATCGTCATAAGCAAAATCTTGAAAGCATTTTGCTCGACATTCCCTTTTGAGAATGAATCCAAAACAAACTTTGCTTAATCTGGGTAAGCACCCTTCTTATCTTATGGCTATCAAAGCAGTTAAAGAATTGACTAACTGCCCTCTTTCAGATGCCAAACTCATCGTTGACATGATTCTTGAGAATAGCAATTCCTTACAACAAGCAAAAGAATCTGCAACCCACGGCGGCTAACTCCTGCCACAATCTTGCCCCCTTCGAAGGGGTGCTGACCAGTTGCAATTTTCCCGCGATAACTTTTCAACCCATCACACAATCTGTCGTATAATAAGATATGAATAATTTCCTTGGAGATCTCGTTGAGAACACTTTCAAATATTTTGTCTTGGGTGTAATTGCCTCAGTGGTTTTGATTTTTGCTGTGGGTTTGCCGGTTGTTGCAGGGTTCATTCTTTACAACGCAATGCTGAATTCTAGCTGGTTGTTGTTGAAGTTCTTTGTTGGATTTTGTTCGATTTGTGTTTTGGGTTATTTTGCGGCTAAGCTTTTAGAGCGTGAATAATCCGCGCGGAATTTTTCAACTTCTCACACAATCTGAGGTATAATAAGATATGAAGGCATACAAGATTTGGAATGTTTACCTGAATGGTGAGTGCATCGACACGGTGTATTTTGACCACCGACACAATGAAGATTGTGTGAAGCGTAGTCTCATCGAACATGATAATTGTGATGCCGGAATATCCATCGAAGAGGTGATCATCTAATGGGAATCAACTGATCATGGGATTATGTACCGCATTTCTTCTGTAACAGTTTCACCTTAACAAAAGGAACCAATTATGAATATAGCAATTGACTTTGACGGAACGATTAAAAGATCATCTCAGAGGGATAGTGAAGAAGATGATATGTGGTTGCATATCATCAACACTTTTTCTCAATTTGGACATAGTGTCTATTGTGTCACAGCTCGATGTCCAGAGATGGCAAAGGAAATTCTCGACCATTTTGACACAATGATATTCACGCAGCCTGTTGTAATCGTTGCCTGTGGAGGCACTCCAAAGAAACAAAAATGTAAAGAAGAAGGAATTAACATTGATATCTGGATTGATGATATGCCTGAGTCAATCTAGCTATCTCCACAATCTTGCCCCCTTCGAAGGGGTGCTGACCAGTTGCAATTTTGCCTCGATAACTTTTCAACTCCTCACACAATCTGAGGTATAATAAGATATGACAGATCAAGAAATTATTGAAATGTATACGTTCACTGACTGGAGATCACTTTGCACCCTATTCGCCCTGCCTGAAGATTTCATTGAACGACATTCAGATAAGGTAGATTGGCCTGTTATCAGTCAGCACCAGATTCTGACTGAGCCCTTTATAGAGCGACATTCAGATAAGGTTGATTGGGTTCAGATTAGCCGCAAACAGAAACTTACCGAAGAATTTATTGAGCGAAATTCAGATAAGGTGAATTGGGTTAGTATCAGTGCTGAACAAAAACTATCGGAAGACTTTATTGAGCGAAATTCAGATAAGGTGGCTTGGGATTTCATCAGTAGATTCCAAAAACTATCTGAATCCTTTATTGAACGAAATACAGATCGTGTGTTTTGGCTTTGGATTAGTCAACACCAGGTTCTGTCTGAACCCTTCATTGAACAACACTCAGACCGTGTGGATTGGCATTGTATTAGCCGAGATCAGACCCTGTCTGAAGGATTTATTGAGCGATACTCAGACCGTGTGAGATGGGATTGGATTAGCCAATATCAGACCTTGTCTGAAGAATTTCTAGAAGAATTTGCACACAAACTAATCTAACTTCTTCAACAATCTTGCCCCCTTCGAAGGGGTGCTGACCAGTTGTAATTTTGCCTCGATAACTTTTCAACCCCTCACACAATCTGAGGTATAATAAGATATGAAGGCATATAAGCTCTGGGATGTTATTCTTGAGGGGCGATTGATTGATAAGGTTTTCTTTGATTCAAGATATGATGTAGAGTGTGTCAGATGTAGCCTAGTGGAATATAACGGCTATGATGCTCGCATTGCAGTTATGGAGTCAGCAATTATTTAAAATGAAACAATATATTGGTAGACGGGTTATAATTAATGACGGCACCATTGCAGACGGTGACAAAGGAACTGTTGTTGATGTTGTGTCGGATTTCTTCATCATTGACGCGCACGATATTGAAGGAAAATACAAATATATCGTCGATATTTCAGAAATTATTTTTGATGACTAACTTGCCCACATTGCGAAGAGGGCTGAAATAATGACAGATTGTGTCAGAAGTGATTTCCGCGCGGAATTTTTCAACTTCTCACACAGTCTGAGGTATAATAAGACATGGAAAAGATCAGCAAAGCTAAAGCGTTCCGCCTTTTTAAGAATAACATCCCATTCACCATCTGCGCATCTAAGATGTCTCCTAACGGCATGTTTGCTTTTGATATTGATCCAAACTATATTAAGGAGAACTCTCCGGTTTGCCCTGAAAGCCCAAGACATTATTCGCAAGATGATGACACCAAGGAGTGTTTTGAACGATATCTTTCATCTTTCCACTTTTACAATTGCACCGAAGAAACTGGTCTTAGGATTTCATACTACATCTAACTCCAGCAACAATCTTGCCCCCTTCGAAGGGGTGCTGACCAGTTGCAATTTTGCCGCGATAATCTTTCAACCCATCACACAATCTGAGGTATAATAAGACATAAGCTCAGACGAGCAAAGGAACTAAAAAAATGACTGAAACCACAACCCATGCCATCGAAAACTTCCATGTCGAACTTCATAACCTCATTAAGGATTTGATCAATGATGGGTTAAAGGTTTATGCTCCTAAAAAGGGTCTTGACCCCAAGTTAACCTACTTCTACTACACTGACGGTACTAGGATTGGCTATGCGCAATTTGACCGACTTAATGGACTATGCTTCCACACCGTCCATATCCCTAGCACACTTAATGGCGCAGGTGCGCAAGCAAGTGACGGCTGGGATTATTTTGATGGAATCATTCTCCACGCAAGAGAAGGTCTAAGTTATGTCCCTAGCTGGTGGAAATATGGTGCAGTTGAAAAGTACCGCGATTTTGCACACTTCCAAAAGAAGCATTGGACGGAACTCTTAGAAGTCATTCTTTAGTTCCTTCCACAATCTTGCCCCCTTCGAAGGGGTGCTGACCAGTTGCAATTTTGCCGCGATAATCTTTCAACCCATCACACAATCTGAGGTATAATAAGACATGAAGCTCATTCGAACCACCTTTGAACTAATCACTCCTGAATCCGCAGAACTTGGCGATGCCGCTGAGCGTGGATGGATTGACGAAGAAGGTCAAGATATGACTCCTGATAGCTACGATGAAGAGGGTACGACTGCAGTTGATAAGGCTGTAACATTCCTGCGATATCACCATTCCTATCCTTCAGCTTCTAAGTTCCATGTTGGAGTTTGGTACACTTGCCAATACGACGAAGACTACAGCACTGGTGAGACTGAATACAGATCGTTTCATCTGGTTGGGTTCACTCCTGAAGAGGAAGAACTCATCTACAAGGAAGTAACAAAGAACTAACTACTTCCACAATTTTGCCCCCTTCGAAGGGGTGCTGCCCAGTTGCAATTTTGTCGCGATTATTTTTCAACCCATCACACAATCTATCGTATAATAAGACATGAATAAACATGAAAACTCACTGAGAAAGCTCGCAAGCATTCAAAAGATTGTTGATCTCAGCCCTATTGATGGAGCTGATAAAATTGAAGTTGCCACTGTCCTTGGTTGGAAAGTTGTTGTAAAGAAGAATGAGTTTAAAGTGGGCGATGAGGTTGTTTATCTGGAGATTGATAGTTGGGTTCCGTTTGAACTCGCGCCTTTTCTTTCCAAAGGCGCTGAACCTCGTGAATTTGAAGGAATTAAAGGTTGCCGCCTGAAGACTGTACGCCTTCGTGGCCAAGTTTCGCAAGGTCTGATCCTTCCCTTGTCTATTATACCAAAAAGCTACGGATTAGATTTTAAATCCGCTGTTGGTGAAGATTTGACCGATTTTCTCAATATCAAAAAATGGGAAGCACCTGTTCCTGCGCAACTAGGGGGCTTGGTTAAAGGCAACTTTCCATCTTTCATCCAAAAGACTGACGAAGAAAGGCTACAAAGCAACCCTGAGTATCTTAATATTTGTAAAAATATGACTCTTAGAGGTCGCGAAAAGTTAGACGGCAGCAGTTGCACTATTTACTATAATAATGGAGATTTCGGCGTTTGCTCAAGAAATCTTGATTTAACGGAATCTGCTGATAATTCTTTTTGGAAAATTGCTCACAAGTATGACTTGAAAACAAAGATGTCAGCACTTAAAAGGAATATTGCCATTCAGGGCGAGCTTGTTGGGCCAGGCGTCCAAGGCAACAAGTATGCATTGAATACCATAAAGTATTTCATGTTTAGTGTTTTTTGCATTGACACCCAGGAATATTTAAGTGATTTGGAAATGACTGAGTTGGCAATGCAACTTGATATAGAATGCTGCCCGCAGTATTATGACATTAAAATTGATGAGAGTATCACTGTTGACACCTTGTTGATGTTAGCTGAAGGCAAATCTTTTCTTAATCTAAATCAGGAGCGAGAAGGTATCGTCTGGCGTCCGCTGTCTAATGATAAAAATCCCAAAACTGGAGAAAGGATCTCATTCAAGACTATTTCTAACAAGTTCTTGCTGTCTGGCGGCGACTAACTACTTCCACAATTTTGCCCCCTTCGAAGGGGTGCTGCCCAGTTGCAATTTTGCCGCGATTATTTTTCAACCCATCACACAACCTGAGGTATAATAAGACATGGACGAGCTGATTAAAAGAATGCAGTTTCACGGTTGGGAATTCTTCGATAATACATTCTACGCACCTTATAGATATTCTATGTCTATTGAGGAAGCTCAAGAATGGATTGACTCACTGGGGTAACGAATGAAAGCTAAAGATTTAATTGTAGGCAATAGCTATTGGTCAATTCAAGAAAATGACGCTGAGGAAGTGATTTATCTTGGCTTGGGTCATTCTATGTTCAATAGAAAAGAAGGTCACTTATTTGAAACAAATTATGGACCTTGGGAACTTTTCCCTGAGCGACTTTTTAAAACCAAGGCGCTTGCAATTAAATCTCTTATCAAATATCACCAACAAGAGATCTTGTCGCATCAGGAGGCAATTGACAAGCTGAAGACACAAATCTAACTATTTCCACAATCTTGCCCCCTTCGAAGGGGTGCTGCCGCGTTGCAATAAAATTGCAATAACAATATCCGCGCGAAATTCTTCCAACCCTTCACACAATCTGACGTATAATAATGCATGGCTATCAACATTCAAGGCGAAGTTTCATATGTCGGTTGCGTCCTTAGTCTCTCTGAGAGAAACGAATATCACGACTCTGACTTTTTTGCATATGTGTGGGATGAGGCAGAGAACCGTGTTAGCCGTATTATGTATGGTACAACTCGCGGATATTCAGCGAGTTACGCTGAAGTTGATGCAACGCCGGAGATCATCGAAAAAGCAAAAATGTGGAGAGAAGAAAAAGTTCTCGCACACGCGCAAGAAATGGAAAATGCTAAAGCGTGTATTCCAGATGTTGGCAAGCAAGTCATCGTTGTGACAAAACGTGGCAAAAACAAAGGCAAGTCTGGTGTTGTGACCAAAAGAGCCGCAAACCCTTTTCAACACTATAACAAGAATGGGTACAATAAGCCAGAATCTTTGTTTAACCAAAGGGTGCAAATCCGCACAGAAGAAGGAGAGTACTTCTGGGTAGACCTACTTAACACCAGGGTTGTTGGGTATGAAGACGCCGATCTTTATGCTTCTAACTCAATCCTGAAAGTTGCAGGGTTTAAAGCTGTTGCTTATAGCTTCTAACTCCTGACACAATCTTGCCCCCTTCGAAGGGGGGCTGGCTAATTGCAACATCCGCGCGATAATTTTTCAACTTCTCACACAGTCTGAGGTATAATAAGATATGAAATTCACTGAGATTCAGCTAAGCGAAAAAGACATCAACTTCTATAAGACTCCAGAGAGTATTCTTGGCGCTCAAGCTCGTGAATATCTCAAGATTGTATGCAATATCAAGGAACAAACTTCCAGCTGGCGCAGCTATCATAACGGTGTCATTGAGTATACCCGCAAGGATGGTAAAACTATTCAGCCTGAAGATGTTGATGCACTCAAGAACGCTTATTATGATAGCAAAAATCCTGAATTTTCTCAAGATGGCTTGACTATGATTTATAACTATAGTGTTGATTCAAGCGGTTAGTGCGTAGCGGAACTAACTACAGCAACAATCTTGCCCCCTTCGAAGGGGCGCTGACTAATTGCAACATCCGTGCGATAATCTTCCAACTCCTCACACAACCTGGGGTATAATAATACATAAGCTCAGACGAGCAAGGAAAAATAAATGACTGCAAAAGAATCACTCAACTTCATCGGAAAGACGATCAACATCTACGACAGCCGAACCGGACATGTCTATTCAACCCAAATCTCTGATGTCCGAACGAGTTGGGGTAAGATCCAAGTGCAAGTCATGCACAGTCCAGTTTGGTTTGAACTCAAGCAACAGGAACTTGAACAAATCAACAACCAGATTATGGCGGCTAGCGCGTAGCGGAACTAGTCTCATAGCTGTAGTTAGTGCGTAGCGGAGCTAACTACAGCAACAATCTTGCCCCCTTCGAAGGGGTGCTGCCCAATTGCAATTTTGCCGCGCTAACCTTTCAACCCCTCACACAGTCTGACGTATAATAAGATATGAACCACCAAGAAATCATCCTTCAGTTCGTTAACTGGGAGGAATTATGCATTGAAAAATCCCTGAGTGAAGAGTTCATGGAGGAATACTCAGATTATCTTGATTGGTATTTGATTTGCGAACACCAAAAGCTTTCAGAGAAATTTATCCGAAAGTTTGAAGATCGACTTCCTTGGGATTATATCAGCCTGTATCAAGACCTCTCGGAAGATTTTATCCAAGAATTTGCAGATCGTGTAAAGTGGGGTGTAATTAGTCAACACCGACTTTTGTCAGAAGAGTTTATCCGCAAGTTTGCAGACCGTGTTATATGGTGGTTGATTGACAGATGCCAGACCTTATCTGATGAATTCCGCGCAGAATTTGCACACAAGCTAAAATAACTCCTGCCACAATCTTGCCCCCTTCGAAGGGGTGCTGACCTAATGCAATTTTCCCGCGATATTTTTCCAACCTCTCACACAATCTGACGTATAATAAAACATGAGCCACGTACATAAGCTAATCAACTCGGGATCAATCAGCAAAAATGCATACCCGAAACACCTACCCCATTCGATACAGTATGAAACTATCATGGGTAGTGTTGCTTACGGCGTGTCAAACGATCTATCAGACATTGACTTATACGGATGGTGCATTCCTCCCAAGAATGTCATTTTCCCACATCTATCTGGGTATATTCCTGGCTTCGGACAACAACCAGAAAAGTTTGACCAATTTCAACAACATCACATCCAGTATAACAGCGACAAAGGTGAAAGAGTTTATGATGTAACCATTTATAGCATCGTGAAGTATTTCCAACTAGTCATGGAAAATAACCCAAATATGCTGGAAAGCTTATTTGCACCACAGAATGCAATTTTGCACTGTTCGCAAATTGCACAAATGGTGAGGGAAGAAAGACATATCTTCTTGCACAAGGGTAGCTGGCATAAGTTTAAAGGCTACGCCTTTGCTCAAATGCATAAAATACGATCCAAGGAACCGCCACAAGGCAAGCGCAAAGAGCTTGTGGACAAATACGGATATGACGTGAAGTTTGCCTATCATGTTGTGCGCCTAATTGATGAAGCTGAACAAATCCTTAATGAAGAAAATCTTGACCTCCAAAGAAATAGCGAGAAACTTAAGGCTATCCGCAGAGGTGAATGGGAGCTTTCAGACATTGAGAACTATTTCACTAAAAGAGAAAGAGAACTAGAAACAGCTTACGCGAATTCTAAGTTGCCACATAAACCAAATGAAACTAAAATTAGGCAACTGCTTATGAATTGTCTAGAACATCATTTTGGCAATATTTCAGATTGTGTTGTGGATGTAGACGCGGCTTCAAAAACTCTAAAAGAGGTAGCGGATATTATACGCAAAGCAGGATACTAACTCCAGCAATAATCTTGCCCCCTTCAAAGGGGTGCAGCCCAGTTGCAATTTTCCCGCGATAACTTTTCCATCCTTCACACAGTCTGAGGTATAATA
>JACCDW010063185.1_pt1 | contig 11346 bp, 18 predicted proteins | sample 7449781 | NCBI WGS metagenome assembly JACCDW01 (sample SAMN15323449, study PRJNA562643) | freshwater metagenome | isolation source: river surface water | place: USA:Blue River Watershed | collected 2017-08-18
GCTGGCATTTATGCTCAAATAGGCAACGGTAGCACTGTGGTAGACACTGCTCTTTATACATTACCATTGAATACTTGGACGCATGTAACTTATGTTTGGAAAAATGTAGCCACTAACTCACTAGAAGCCTACATCAACGGAGTCAGCGTAAATAGTGTATCGCACAGTTTTTCAAGCATACTCAATACATCAGCAAACTTGTATATAGGCTCATATAACGGCGGCGAGTACAGTCAATATATGAACGGCCGTATAGGTATCACTAGATTGTATAGTGCTGCACTAACATCAGCGCAAGTGCTACAAAATTATAACGCAGATAAATCTAAATACGGACTATAATTAACGTCCGCCTACTCGTTGTTGCATAGCAAACAACACATCGTTACAGATGTTGTTAAATTGGTTATCTTCTATGTCGTGCAGTTCACGCATACGGTCCACAGCACTACGTACAGCAACCATTGGGTCGCTTTTACCCTGCTTCATATGAGACCAAACAAAGCCGCCCTGTTTGAACTCAGCTTCATTTAATATACTTGCAACTATTGTTTGATTAATCATTGAATAACTTCTCTACATCAAAATTTATTGTTGGGGGTTCAATGTCCCATACTACTGGCTGTTGATATCTATTTTCTAAACTATAAAAATCTTCCAAATACGATACTTCAACATTGTTTAATAGTTCTTTTATTCTTTTTATTTCTAAATAAGATCTCATAAGATATTGCTGATATGCTTCATACAAAGCAGCGTCGTATGTTATGCTTCTAAGATCAACCTTATCAGCATGCCAAGTTTCAGTTAACATCGAAATATAAAAACTTTTACATTGAGCATTAAAATCTTTGCGGCTGTGAATGTAAACTTTTTTTGATTTTTTTAGACAGCCGTTCAAAATCATAGTGTTGACATTATTTGGAAATATTTTTAAAAGTGCAGTATCATTGCTATTGCAAGATTCGATAATTTTTAAAATTTTACTTTTGGATGTTTCGAGATTAAAGACCTCGCCTAAATATTTGTAGCCGTGCTGCTTTGCTAGGCGATTACATATAAATGTACTTCCCGAGCGTGGTGTTGTTAGAACTACTATCATAATTTTCTATCATTTATTTACCGTACTATAAATATCAATATGAATGAAAATCGATTTCAAACAGGTCTTCTAAGCTGGAAAACAATTTTAAATATTTGGCAAAAGGAATTATGGCCAAATAGAACTAGTGCTATTGAAACACACAGCGCAATGACTTGGCCTTACAATAATAATCAGCTCAACTATGATATGAATGTGTTTAATTACATGCCCTACTTTATGGGAGTATACGATAACCAAACGTTGATAGGGGTCAACAGTGGTCATCGTACCAGTGACAAACACTTTCGAAGCCGCGGGCTTTGGGTGCATCCTAGTTATCGACGGCAGGGCATAAGTCAGCTATTATTTCAGTTAACTGAAGAAGCAGCTCTTAGAGAAGGTGCTGAGATGATATGGAGCGTCCCAAGAAAAACCGCCCTATCTGCTTATCAGCACTTTGGCTTCGAAACAGTGGGCGGTTTCTTTACTACAGAAACAGCTGAGTCTAATATTTACGCTATTAAAAAATTACTTAGAGAAGCGTAACCAATCAATCATTGTTTCTGCATCGGACACGTCAAACGGATCGCTGTCTGCATTGTCGCGGAAGCCTGACTCAACCCACATCATTTCAACAACGCCATCGTTGACAATCATGCTGTAGCGCCAACTACGCATACCAAATCCTAAGTTAGCCTTATCAACTAAGAAACCCATCTTGCGGGTAAATTCGCCCGTTCCGTCCGGAATCGGCTTTACCTTTTCTACGCCTAGGCTTTTAAACCATGCGTTCATAACAAAACTATCATTTACTGAAACACAGTAAACTTCATCTAAGCCTAGATCCTGTGTTAGTTCCTTGTATGCAGCTTCGTAGCCTGGAAGGTGTGTGCTTGAACATGTTGGAGTAAAAGCGCCAGGGAGAGCAAATACTGCCACTCTCTTGCCCTTGAACATATCAACAGTACTCAAGTCAGCCCACTGAAATCCAGGAGAAGTATCTGATGTGACACGAACTCTAAATGTAACAATTGGTGCTTTAACTACAAATGTACTTGACACTTTATTTTCTCCTTGTGTATAGATGTATTTACTGTAACTTTTTTAAAGCATGTGTTAATTCTGAACTTAATTTTTCAAAATCATTTTCAGTTAAGTAGGGTGCAGTACTAATACGCAATAACCCTTTGGGTGCAAATTTATTGACCAATGGGTGAGCGCATAACTTTCCTGTGCGTACTGCTACATTTCTTTGCCCTAGAATTGCCGACACATCGCTGGGATTAAGACTATTACTTCTAAAAGAAAAAATAGTAGATTTAGTTACACCAGGAAATAAAGGTTCAAAACCCAGAGCAGCTAACTTGTCTTTGATTTCATGTTTAACAAAATAAAGATCAAGTTTTCTAATTGCGCTTTGGATTTCATCGTAGCCTACATAGTTTATAAATTCAGCAGCAATACCTAATCCTAAAATTCCTGCAATATTTCTAGTACCTACTTCGTGTTTAGAAACATCAGGATAAAAAATCAAGTTATCAAAACTTACATGCTCGACACCCCCACCACCAAACATCAAGGGCTTTAAATCGGCAAAGCCTCGACGCGAGTACAGTACGCCTACGCCGGTGGGTCCAAACATTTTATGTCCGCTGAACACCATGTAGTCAACGGGAACCTTTTTAACGTCAATACACTCATGCATAATACTTTGGCAAGCGTCTAAGCAAGTATAGATTCCCCTACTATGTGCTAGACTAATCATTTTTCGCCAATGCTGCTCTACGCCAGAAGCATTGTGAATAGATGAGATACTTAGAAGTGATCCGGGATCCGTTCTTTCAATCTTAGAATTAGTTTCTTCTAATTCAGTGTGACCGTGATGCTCCAATAGAGACAGCACAACTAGCCGCTTGTTTGCAGGCGTTCGGTTTTGTACAATCCAAGGAACGATATTAGAGTTATGTTCGCCCTCTGTTACAATAATTTGATTGGTATTTTTATGCCATTGTGCGACCATGTTCAAACCTTCAGTGGCACCGGAGGTAAACATGATCTGTTCTGGTTCTGCGTTAATTAAGTCAGCAACACTACGCCGTGCTTGTTCTACTTCGCTAGCAACAAAGTCGCTGAGTGCAAAGTCGCTGCGATGAATATTACAGCGTTCATGTTCGTAGTATCGCGTCATCCTGTGTAGTACCCATTGATGTGTTTGAGTACTTGCGGCACTATCAAAATATGCCAGTTCAGGATTATTATTTAAAGTAGGAAAGAATTCCTTAGAGAAAAGTTGCACATCACACCTTTTCCATCATTATATTTAACGGGTGACCGTTATGACGACTTAGTAGTGTACTTTCGTGAACCTTTTGTTCGGCTATTTCAAAGTTATAGGTACCTGCGATACCCTTGCCTAATTCGTGAATTTGAATTGTGATATCCTTGGCTTCTTCGATGTTCTTATTGAACACTTCAATAAGCAAATGGATTACAAACTCCATAGGTGTGTAATCATCATTCATGATGATCACATTGAATCTATCAGGATACCTAATATCCGTTCGGATTGAAGACGACGTTCTAGTTTTAGTTGCTGTACCCATGATATTCTCTACTAATTAGCGGGGGAGAGTTTCCCCTCCCCCTTTTATTGGATTACTTCTGTTCAATCAATGTGGGCGTAGTAATTTCAATACGCTTTGGCTGAAGTTCAGCAGGAACCTCACGAACCAATTGAATATTGAGCATACCTAGCTCAAGTGTAGCAGACTTAACCTCCACATGATCAGCGAGAGTAAATTCTCTACGGAACTGACGGGAACCAATGCCCTTGTGCAGGTACTGTACCTCCTCTGACACCTTAGGTGATGTGCCTTCAATTCGCAGCACATTCTTGTCCTTGGTGATGTCCAGATTATCCATAGCAAAGCCAGCAACAGCGAGACTGATTACATATTCGTCGTCGCTGATCTTAGCAATGTTATATGGGGGGTAAGTGTTTGCTGTACCTGGCAAACTGCGCTCGATTTCATTGAACAATCGATCGAAACCAATTGTTGAACGAGCGAATGAAGGTAGGTCTAGAGTTGTAATTCTTGTTTGCATTTTGTATCTCCTTTATTAAGCAAGATTATAATTACGCAACAACCACGATACCCATTCGGCATATCGTAGTCTAGTGTTGCAACTTTATTTATACAGGAAACCTGTATGTTTTTAATATAGCGAAAAAATTTTATTTGTCAATGGGAAATAAAACCCGTTTTAATTACTTCATATATTTGGACAATGCGTGAGCAGTAATCTTATAATTAATCATTGACGGGACATCGCTAAAAGGAAACTCTAAAATAAAACTGCAACTGTTCTGCCAGCTATCAGTTTTTAAAAAATGTGCGTATTCTTTCAAATGATTTGTATTTGAAACATCAAAAAACACTTTTGGTTCTACTACAGGTTTGCGTTTAATTGTGCGTATCATAATTTGTTTTGTTTAGTTGATAACGAAATTCCCTTCGAAGCCACCATTTATACTTTGCAAAATAATCTTCTGCTGTATAGTTGGGTGCTTTTCCGGTCCATGAAATAACCTCATCTACATGCTCTAGCCACTGAGTCACTAACCAATGCCTAAAAGTATTCATGCTGTGATCCACTGCTCATCTGATTCTAATACTAGACTTTCAGACCCATCATACTCGTTGATACGAAATCTAACACCTTCGGGCACCCATCTAATCACAAGATCGCCAGCGCCGCCTGTGTAGATCTCGTCCTCACCATATGTTTGTTCAACATACTGTTCGATGTCACTGAGCTCGCTGTTGCTCAATACCATATCGACTATTTTAGGATCAAAAAGAATTGCTGGATGTTCCATGTTCCAGGTATACCAGCCGGCGCCAAAGCCCGGGCTGATCAGCACAGCAACGCTGCCGTCGCGAACTACCTTTTGCATCTTACATACTCCAATAAGATTCAGAACTGGGCGAGCAGTAGTAGGGCGTGTCATAACGCTCCTGAAACTCCTGGCCGCTGAGTGCGTTACGCTTGGTAACCATAGTCTCAACAATGTTGAAACGGTAACCATCAGCCTTCTTATAAGTGGGGAACAGAGCAGCAACTTCGCGCTCCATAGCAGCAAGGTCCTTACGATCGTAATCGTACTTACCAACAAAACGCTCACCAGTCTTGGTGCGCTTGTCCTGCTTGTAAATTTCCAAAGTGTACAGCATCTCAAACCCCTTATTTCTCATCCTACTTATATAGTATAGCATCGTTAGAGCAGTTGTCAACCATCAATTTATCTAATTCAAGAAATAAAAATTTAGCCATATTCAGCTGGGGGTCAGATTCTAACAGATTAAATATCTATATAGCAGTTTAAGGAAAACTTAATGACACCTAATTCACTCGATCCTCGTTGGGATAATCAAACACTAAATTACGACCTTGAAAAACATAACTGGCCAGCATACTGGCTCGCTGTAGCAAAAGAAAAGTTTCCACAAATTGAAACACTGGAAACTATTCATGAAATCTTAAAGCCATCTGAAATTTTAGAGCTTGGTCGTTATCTACAAAAAGCCTGCGACGGTAATGAGTTTCAAGATCGTGCAGATGCATATTATGGTGATTATGTTCCCCAATTAAGTGACGGTGAGGAATGGATGCTACAGCGTCAGTTTACCATTCGGATGGTTATCCCTAATCAAGAAAAGGCGGGCAGACTGTTAGCGTTCCATCAGGGCATTTGGGTAGGTAACGGAATTGGTTTACACACTATATGGACGCCGTTCACTAAATGCTATGACACAAATAGTATGTGGATTATGGGTTGGGATGAAAGTCATAGAATTACTCAACAGGCGTATGATGAGAAATGGAGTTACGATAGACTACAGGAAGAATGCGCTAAACATTCATGGCCGGTTACACTAGATCCAGGTCAAGCACATCTATTCCAGCAACATCATATCCATGGTAATTTTAATAACGAAACCAATATTACTCGTTGGAGCATGGATGGTCGTATCCTTTTCAAGGGCGGCTGTTATGGCAGAAAATTACCTGGCGGTTACTTCCGCTTTCCGGGCGAGCGTGACGATGTTCGTCCTGTTGATTCAAACAAAACTTGGATTACCTATGCAGGTTGGAACAGCAAGTTCAGCAACGCTATACCACTACCCATGCAGCGACATATCATTGATCCATATTGTGCAAAGCACGGCATTAAAATCAATGACTATCAATTTGAAAATGAATTTTTAGATTGGTTTCCTGGTTTGGAAAAGTATATCACAGGTTACAATGTAAATGGTATTGTAATGTGTAGTATCTATTGTCTACCTGACAACCCATTCCTACGACACAAGATTCTAAAGTTAGCTGTTGATAATAATGTTGAACTGCATTTTGCTAATGAACTTTGTAGTGTACGCACACTAGAAGATATCAAGCACATTCAACAGATTTTTGAGTTTGCAGAAGGAAACGTCAACCCCAACGATTTGCTAGGGTTGACGCACAATAATACATTTAACTACGGCTGGTATTAATCGTAGCGTTTGCCCGGATCGGGCATGATACCCTTTACATGGTTGTCTGAATAGCAGTCAGGTTTGAAACTAGGGTCCTCAACAGCCTTTACACCCTTAAATATGAATTCATGGCGGTATGCTCGAGACCGCAATGCACTTTCGCAAGCCATCTTTGATGGATACTGAATTTCAATCTTGCCTACGTAGTTTTCATCTGCGGGCATATTGGGATTGACAAGAAAAATAATTAACCAAAACTTCATACAAATATCCTCACTAGTCCATAACTGATAAACGATAAACAAACTATATTAACAACAAGCAGGGGCCGGTCCTGCATTTTAATCGACGCCAACAACCACATAGCTGTACCAATCCATCCAAACACTAAATCAATAGCGTGTAGTTCAAATGCTCGGGAACCTGTTGCTATAATAATGGCAATCGTAGCCCACCATTTAATTAGGCTTAATGATGTGTCAGATGAATTCTGGTTCAATGTCTTTTCCGTGTTTTAGAGTTCTATGAATCTTATTTCCAAATGCCAGTTTGAATATAGCAAAGTCATCAGCCTTTTCAAACTCAGCAGTTACTATTAACCTCAGGTTGTATGTAGCATAGTCATTGTCTGTATGCTTAACAAAGGAGATTGGTATGTTAGAGTCAGCAGCCCAATCCCAATAGGGTTGAAGTGTCCTGTGTATAGCAGCACCGTATATGATATCAATGCCGTCACTGTCGGGCATTGAAGTCTGTATGAGTTTGTGCTTGAACTTAACCACCCAACACCTTATCCAAATGTTTACAACGTCCTCTAAATTGAAATCCGCTACAAGTGCAGGTCTTAGCATCAGGATCAACGTAATACGTATCGCCTTTACTACCCTTAACCTCAACCACATTAGACGCAACAGTTGTCTTGAACGGATTCTTTTTTAGCTCAACAAATTTTCTGCCGCGCTGGTCAATACGCAGAGGATTTTTAAAATACTTGGGCTCACCAACACCCCAAGGAATATAAGCAACCGCTTTAGCACCGTCCATTAGATAGACGTGATTAGGTTGCTTATATTCAACGTCCCACTTCGTAATTTCTTGTATAGCAATCATATTTTAAAACGAAGCAACAGCTCGTATATAACCGTTCTTGCTAATGCTTACAGGATTCGTGTAACCCAAGCAGCCCATAACAAACTGAAGCTCTTTCAATGTCTTTTTAGGATTAGCTACTTCTAAACACAAGCGTCGCAAACTAGGATCAGTATGCAAGTCTGTATAACTTCTAATCCAAGCTCGTTTGTTGTTTAAATTGCGAACCAGCTTTCGTAAAACTTTAGTGCTTGCTAACATGTCAACTCCTTATTACTTACCCTACACATATATAATAGCATATATAGAGCTAAAGTCAACCAAAATTAACCCCTTGCAAATCAATGACTTACAAGGGGTTAAATGTTAGCAAAATCAATGACTTACGTAATTAGAATTTAGTGTTAATTTCTACCCCAAATGTACGTGGTGCATTAAAGTTAGCATAGTCTCCTAATACCAATCTATTAGCATTAGAACGTCTGTAGATATATGAAGTATTAAACAAGTTTCTAGTCCATAATGAAATAGATAAGTCTTGATTTCCAATTTCAATATCATCTAATGTAACGCGACTGTTTACAATAAAACTCTTTTCATTCATTACATTCTCATTATCAAATGTATAAGCTGGTGAAGAATAATTACCATCGACATGAATTTTAACTGTACTGTTAGAAATATTGAACTGATAATCAATTGAACCAGTTAATGCATGTTCTGGCGTGTACACAATAAACACATCCTGAAACACCGGTGTAGTGATTGCAGGAATTAATGAAGCATTAAGTTGTTCTTGTACTGTGTTGCGAGCTTGTGGAATTTTTGTATATGTGTAAGCATATGACAAGTTTGTTGACAAACCTTCAAATGGCTGAATAGTTAAGTCTGCTTCAATACCTCTGATCTTTGTTGTGCCTTCAGCATTGACAGTTTCGAGTGTATTGCGAACGGTACCGTTTGGTTGTGGAATAAAGAAGTTAAAGTCAACTTGACTGTCCGTACGGTCCATCATGTATGCAGCAATATTAAAACGAACAGCACGATCAAACAGTTCCATCTTAGATCCAACTTCGTAGCTCTTTACTTCTTCAGGACCAAAAGAACGGTAGTTTAGCGAACGCGAACTTGCGCCGCCTGCTCGATATCCTGTTGTATACTTTGCATACACATTAACATCTTTGTCAAGGTCATAAGCAAGTGTTACAATTGGATCAATACGCTTGTTATTCTGCACAAATGTAAAGTTAGTTGCTACACCATTTACTTTAAATAATGTACCATCTTTCTTGTCTTGAGTAAAGCGACCGCCTACAGTAATATGTAGGTTATCTAAGTTGTAAGTACCCTGACCATATACTGCATAACTCTTAGCATAAGCAATAGAAGCACGGGCAACAGTTGCTAAGGGATATGTTGCAGGATCTACAATAGTATAACCGGTACCTGTTGCATTCCACTTATTTGTGTTAGGTGTCTTTGCTTCGTCGTTTGCTCTTTCATTAAAGTAGTATGCACCAAATACATAATCAAGATTACCAAGTGTTCCAACTGCCTGTAACTCTTGACTAAATTGACGTTGATCTAGCTCAGCAATTGAATAACGACTAAATGTTGCATTGGGTAGAAATACCGGAGTACGATATGCGCCACCCGAGTTATCAAACTGACGATCACTCACAGAACGCCATGCGGTAATAGAACGCAACTCTAACCCTTTGTCAACTTCCCACTTTACGGTAGATGTGAGCCCTGAGGTTTTACCTAAACTTGGCTGTTGTGGTACACCGATGTCTGCAACGTCAACACGCTCCGGTTGAACTGTTACCAATGCAGGCAATGGTGAAACAAAACCCGATGGAACTTTATTACCAGCAGCAGTAATTTGTGCTAGTGTAGCAACAGGACGATTGGTTGGATTGTAATTAATCAACTGACTTAAAAAAGGTGTGTTTTCATCGCGGCCAAGGTCTACCGAAATATCTGCTGTTAAATTGGTAGTTGGTTCCCATCGAACGGCTGCTCTACCACCATAGCGATGATAGTAATTCCAACCATATTCACCTTCCAATGGATTTTTAGTTGTTGCATCTTGATGTTGGATAGCACCATCTAGCTTTACAGAGAAACCTGCAATCTTAGGTAAGTTTAAACGCAAGTTACTATTATAGGAACCATAGTTACCAAACCCAGCTGTTGCTGAACCTCCCCATTCCCCTGTTGGGGCACGGCTAACAAGGTTAACGGCACCACCTTCGGTGTTACGACCAAATAGTGTTCCCTGCGGTCCGCGCAATACTTCAATGCGTTCAATGTCTAAGAACCCAGCATTGAGACCATGCTGACGACCTAAATATACGCCATCAATGTAAACGCCAACACCCTGTTCACGAGCAGGTTGGTTTGCGTCACCGGGAACAATGCCGCGCATACCAACAGTAAGTGCAGACTGGCGAGATTCAAATGTTGCAACACGGAGGCTTGGGACTGCGCCGTCTGACAAATCAAGCAGACTTTGTACTTGGCGTTTCTTTAGGTCCTCATTACTCAATACCGCAATTGAGATAGGTGTATCTTGGAGATTAGTTTCACGCTTAGTAGCAGTAACAACAATCTCTTCGATCGTAACCATTCCATCATCTTCACCGGCAGCATGTGCAGTTCCAAAAGAAAGGCAAGATGCTACTACAGCAATAAGATATTTAATTTTCATTTTTATTTTTCTCCGTGTGTTAACATTACAGTTTTATTACAATTTTGGTACCTTAAAAAAGGCGAATCTCCAGGGACTTGCGTCACTGGAGATCCTTAAATTATAATTGTTATTTTTATTTATTCAAAAAGACTAAATCACTGTTATTTCATGATGAAAACACAGTAATTAGTTTTTCAACTGCATCCTTGCCTGTTCGAGTAGGTTTGGATCGGCTTTAGTAAGCACGTCGAGCAGCATTCGCTTCTCCTGCAAGTACACAACCGCAAAGTCCGGATCATGTGCTACAATTGATCGAGTGTTGCTGATTAGATCAGCGACCTTGATAGTCTGTGCTTCAGCTGGTGCTGCCGCACTATGCTGACGATCCAGTGCTTTGCGAGTGCTACGGTTACCATCTTCAGGCTTACTAACATCAGTTAGCCACAACACCAGCTCAGCAACCTCGCTACCAAACTCGTCTTCAAGGAGATCGTATGTAACAGCAGTATCTTCTAGAACGTCGTGAAGCATAGCGGCTGCGATTGATGCTTCGCTGCCGCCAGCAGCCATCACAATGTTAGCCACCTCTAGCGGATGGACAACATACGGTTCGCCGGTGTACTTGCGCTTCTGGCCAACAGCAGCATGAGCCGCTGTAGCAAAAACACGAGCACGTTCTAAAAGATTACTGGTCATTACAAATCCTTAAAGGCTTGCGGCATAGTTCATTAATGTTAGAATATCATTTACATTACGATATCCCTGAACATCGCCATCGTCATAGGGTACAAAGTTACCCTGAGGGTCAATTAGTGCTGTTTCCGCACTAGTAGCAGTCATAGGTTTACCCATGTTATCCACAAAGCTGAGGTCGTAGTTACTGCCGTAGTTGCCAGGACCAAACTGTACGCTTACAGTATAGCCATTGTCAAAAGTAA
>JACCDW010869752.1_pt1 | contig 11346 bp, 7 predicted proteins | sample 7449781 | NCBI WGS metagenome assembly JACCDW01 (sample SAMN15323449, study PRJNA562643) | freshwater metagenome | isolation source: river surface water | place: USA:Blue River Watershed | collected 2017-08-18
CGGCAGACACTCCGGAGGACGTCAGCACCTTGCCACTCTCCACCCAGCGGGCGTCCACCACCCAGTCCACCTTCGAGGACTGTTCCTCGGCCAGATAGAAGGCGCGCTTGTTCGACGTGGCGCTCAGGCCGTCCAGAATGCCGGCCTTGGCCAGCAGGGCCGAGCCCGTGCACACCGAGGTGGTGTACTCCGATTCCGCGTGCACGCGTTGCAGGTAAGACAGGAAATTCTCGTTGAGCAGCTCCGTTCGTGTACCGATGCCGCCGGGCACCATCACGATGTCCAGCGCCGGCGCATTGCTGAATGAGTAGTCGGCAATGGTGGCGATGCCCTGGGCCGACATCACGGGCCCGGCTTCCTCCGCGATCATCAGCACGTCGAACTCCGGCACATTGGCCCACATCTCGGCCGGGCCGTACACGTCCAGCACCTCGAAGCCTTCATACAGGATGATGCCGATGGTCTTGTGATTGCTCTCTGGCAGCACTACCTCGGTGAGCTGATCCGCAGCAGGCGTGCGGGTGGGGTCGAGCGCTGCCGCGACATAGTCCTGCGCACTGCCGGTACCGAAGGCCAGGTATTCCTGCAGATTGCTGACCCCATCGCCGTCGGCATCGCCCTGGCCGCCGAGCAGTTCGCCGACTTGCAGCGCCAGGCCGTAGTCGCCGCTGTGGCGGGCATTGAAGCCCTGGGCCATGGTGTCGATGAAGTCGAAGCCGGGCTGGCCCAGCAGGATATAGCCCGTGCTGACCGAAGCAGTGGTGGCCCACTGCTCGATCAGGGAGGCCATGTCTGTCGTGGCTGCCGCGAGGGCCTGCTCATAGCCGGCGACGACATCGGCGTGCCTGACGCCACCGCGGGCCGAGAAGTCGATGTCCTCATTCGCCAGAACGGCCGAGATCAGCGCCATCTCCACCGCGTCGGGCATGCCATTGCCCACGCCGCGTTCGGCGCCATTGCCGTCCAGCGTGGCGGGATTGAAGTTGACACCGAGGATGGCGGCGGTGAAGTCCACCTCCACGGGTGCGGCGAAGGTGGAGGCGGACACAGTGAGAAGGGCGATCAGCGCGAGCTTTTTCATGGCATGGTAGCTCCAGAGAGTGGGCACAGGAGTGCCCGGTTGTGGTAACGAGCATAGCAGCGGGGAAGGGTGCCGCCGCTGCGACACGGTGTCGCAGCGGCGGGCGAAGCGTGCTCAGTAAGAGGCCTTGAGACTCAGGCTGACGGCACGCGGCTGGCCCGGTCGCAGCACATCGGCGGCCAGGAAGGCGTAGGGCTTGAAATACTCCTTGTCGAGCAGATTGGCCACGCTGAGTGCGATCTGGTAGTTCCTGACCGAGTAGTCGATATTCAGGTCGAACACCGTGTAGTCATCGGATTCCCAGAGATTGGCGTCGGTCAGCGGGGCACTGCTGGTGACCTGCATGCCCAGGCCGACTCCCAGGCCCTGCAAGGCGCCGCCCGGCACGCGGTAGCGGCCGGCAATGCGTGCGCTCTCCAGAGGGACGCGGGCGAGCGCATTGCCGCTGGGGTAGAGGGCTGCGAAACTCAGGATGGGCTCACTGATCCGGGCATCGGTGCGGCCATAGCTGGCCAGCACGGAGATCGCGGGGCTGGGTTCCCACAGCAGATCCAGTTCGATGCCTTCGCTTTCCTGCTCCCCCGCCTGAATCTGGCCGAAGAACGGGTCGGTGGGGTCGACGGTCGGGATGCCGCGTCGTGTCAAGGTATACGCGGCGATTGTCCCCGACAGGCCCAGACTGCGATTGTTCAGCTTCAAGCCTGCTTCCATCGAACGGGAAGTCTGGGGCTTGGCCGCCTTGCCAGCTGAGCCATTGAAATACAGGCTCAGGCGCGAACCCGTCGCGTAGCCGGCAAAGGCACTGACGCTGTCATTGATGGCATAGGTCAGGCCGATGCGCGGGTCGATCTCGGTGTAGTGCTCGTCGGTAGCCGCCGTGGCGCTGTCCTCCTGCAGGCTGTAACGGCTGTAGCGGGCGCTGAGCAGCAGCTGCAGACGGCTCATCAGGCTGATCTGGTTCTGCACGTACAGCGCACGCGTGCCGTAGTCGTTGTTCACCAGATCGGTCGCAGGATTGAGCGCGGGAATGGCGCCGAAGCGCAGGGTGTTGCTCCCACTGGCCAGATCCAGCACGCCGATGGGGGCGAAGTTGAACGCCAGTCCGCCGTTGTACGCCGTGTCATCGAGCGTCGCGCCCACCAGCACATTGTGCTGCATCCCGGCCAGTGTGAGCCTTCCGTTAAGGGTGGCATCGAATGTGTACTGATCGGTGTCTGCCGGCAGCTGGCCCGTGATGATGGCGGCCTGGGTGCCCACCAGCGGGTAGAACGCCGGATACGCGAACGAGGAATATTCCTCGAATTCGCTGTCGTAGCGGCGCAGGTTCAGACTGCCCTGCCAGTCGGCATTGAATGAATGATCCAGCGTCACGTGCAAGGAGGTATTGCGCACTTCGGTGGGCGGGGTGTCGGGGGCGCCGGTGTAACGCTGCGGGTCGACACCGGGCAGGCCGGCCACTTCGGCAGGCAGGCCGGAGTACTCACGTTGCTCGGTCTCGCTGAACAATCCGCGCAACAGCAGGCGGGTGCGGCTGGAAAGCTGCACGGACAAGGAAGGGTTCAGGATCAGTCGATCAATGCTGACCTCGTCGATGTAGTCATCGGCACTGAATCTCTCGGCGTTCAGGCGCAAGCCGATGGTGTCGGACACGGCGTGGTTGATGTCGATGCTGGGCGCCAGCGTGTTGAAGCTGCCCGTCAGCAAGCGAGCGGTAATGGCCGAATCGGATTGCGGCGTGCGCGTGACCAGATTGATCAGCCCTCCTACCGGTGCACCAATACCTCCGCCATACAGCGCGGACGTAGGGCCTTTGGCCACTTCGATGCGGTCCACGGCACTCAGGCTGGACGAGTCAATCACGGCGGTATCGCCGTAGGACGGCATGCCGTCCACGTAGATCTCGGCGCGGAAGCCGCGAATCAGGGGGTTGATCAGCACAGACTCCGACTCATCACTGGGCACCACGCCAGAGACATTCACCAGGGCATCGCTCAGCGACTGGAGGTTCTGTTCCTCGATCAGAGTGCGATTGATCACCTGCACTGACTGGGGCAGGTCCTGCAGGGCGATGCCGGATTTGCTCAAGGAGCTGTCCTGCGCGGCGTAGCCCGAGCGGGCGCCAGTCACCACGATTTCCTCGATTCGCCAGCTGGGCGGCGGCTCGGCTGCCTGCGCCAGGGCTTGCTGGATGCTCAGGGGAAGGAGGAGGGCGTTGACGAGCAGGGTGGACGTACGAATTCTCAACATGGCATGGACTCCGGCGTTTCGGGGGGTGCGCGATCCTAGCAAGCGTGTGCCAGGAGTCCATGTGGCACGGTGTCGCAGCGCCCCCAGTCCCGCCGGAAGTGTCCAGGCCTCAGGCTGGCATCACCTGACCCGGCTGCACGGCCAGCACATTGAAGCTGATGCCGATCCGGTCGCGGTCGCTGGTGTTCTCCTCCACTCCATGCTCCAGCCAGCCCGGGAAGACATAGATGCGGCCTTCTTCCGGACGCATGCGGATTTCCTCGGCCGTGAAGTCCGACACCTTGTCCACCGGGTAGGTCAGCATGCGCGAGGCCACGCGCGGGTCACGGAAATAGATGCTGCCGCATTCAGGCGCCTTCAGGCTGATGTAGTAGACGCCGCTGAAATGGCAGTTGGCATGGAAGTGCACCTTGTTCGACGCGCCGGGAGGGCTGATGTTCAGCCAGGACTGCAGCAGGAACTCAATGCCGGGGCGGAAGTGCAGGGACTCGCCGATGCGGTCGCAGATCTGCAGGATGCGCAGGTTGATATCGTTGAATTCCGGCAGGTCCTGCAGATGATTCGGGCTCTGCCAGCCATGGATGTTGGTGTTCTGCACCCCGGCCGGGTCCCGCTCGCGCAGCGCCAGGGCGCGTTGCAGGAGGCTGGCGTTGAAGGCCTCGCGGTCGTCGAAGAGAGTAGTCCAGACCATGCTGGGGAACAGCGCTTGAGGAATGATTTGCAAAGCCGTGATTCCTTGTTGTGGTGGTGTGTCGTGGTTATGGTGTGTCGTGCTTATGGAGTGTCGTGCTTATGGAGTGTCGTGGAAAGTGTCGTGGCGTTGGCGCGAACGGGGTGGTGTGGCCGTTCCGGAAAGGCCACGAAGATATATTTGAATCGCTCGTGCGTCCAGTTTCATAATGCCCTCGATTCAAGAGGGCGCCGCGGGGGCGCCGGCATCACTCATTCAGCAGAGAGCACGCAATCATGGGCACATACGCGGGGAAGGCAGCAGCGGTACTGACAATGGCATGGCTGGGGGCCCTGGCGCCGGCACAAGCGGCGGAGGAAGAACAGATCGTCATCGAGGATCTGACTCCGGCCCAGCTGCGGGATGAGATCGAGAAGATCCAGACCGAATTCTATGCGGTGTTCAATCGCAACAATGAGGAGGATGCCTTCGATGTGGTCTGCCAGAAGTTCACGCCCACAGGATCGAACATTCCGCAGGTAGGCTGCGAACCTGGCTTTGTGACGGAGCGCCGGGGTCAGAACGCCAACGACTACCGCCTGGGCACCGACGAGCTGCTGACCCAGGAAGCGCTCATGCGGGAGCTGCAGCCACAGTTTGCCGAGTTTACGCAGAAGATGAACGCCCTGGCCGCCACTGATCAGTACTTCCGCGAACTCGGTCAGATTCTGCAGATGCTGAACGAGCGACTCAGGGAGCTCAGTCGTCAGTAAATGTGTTACCGAAGAGGGTGAAAGTGTTACCTGCTACGAATATTCCCAAACCGTTCGTTCTGTCGCAAAAACCTGCAACTCGACAGTGACGGTCCATTACAAATTGTTGCTATTGCGCCTGCACTGGGACACTATTCGCCGCGTTCCATATCCAATTGGTTCCTTGGAGGGAGCCTGGCCATGAGCAGGGATACTCATTGCCACACGCCACCCTTCAATAGAGTCTTCAAGCTTTAGATAACAAAAACCATCCTGTAGGAGAGTTGTATGCGAAAGAATGCACCCCACAAGCGCAGGCTGTTGTGCGCCGCGATTTCCCTTTCATTGCTTCCCATTGCCAACCAGTCCTTTGCTCAGGCGGATCCTGAAGTCGAAGAGGTTGTCGTTACCGGTTCCTATATTCGTCGCTCCGAAGGTTTCCAGGCTGCATCACAGGTCACACAGCTCAATGCTGACGACCTGGCCGACGCCGGCACCCTGAACCTCGGCGAAGTTGTGCAGAACATGTCCTTCGTCGGCGGTCCGTCTTCTTCCACCACCAACACCATCCAGGGCACATCCTCACGCAGCCAGTCCATCGACCTGCGTGGTCTGGGTGCCCGTTCCACTCTGACCCTGGTTGACGGCAAGCGTGTCGCTGACGAGAACGTCCAGGTGATGATCCCGACCATCGCGATCCAGCGCATCGACATCGTGGCAGACGGCGCAGCCGCTCTGTACGGCAACGAAGCGGTGGCCGGCGTGGTGAACTTCGTGCCGTACACGTCCTATGACGGCGGCAAGGTTGAAGTGTACGGCGAGCGTGACGGCGAAGGCGATTACGACGAAGAGTCCGTTCAGGCCATGTGGGGCGGCGACATCGGCGGCCTCGACGTGATCATGGCGGGCCAGTACCGCACCAACAGCCGTCTGGCCTGGGACGAGCGTCCCTACCTGGCACAGGCCGGCATGAACTACTCCTCACTGGCGCCGGGCAACTACCGCGTGCCGGTACGTAACGCCGCCGGTCAGTACACTGGCACCTTCACCAACGCGGCCGACCCGAACTGCGCGCCTGCCGCCGAGCGTGACGGCTACATCGCCGGTGCCAAGAACAACCCCTACGGCATGCGTGTGGGCACCAACTGCTGGTTCGACTACGGCGATACCCGCAGCTACCGTGAGCCGACCGACACAGCCTCCTTCTTCGCCAATGCGACCTGGGAAGCCAGTGAAGACCTGACTCTGCGTGCGCAGTACTTCACTTCACGTCTGGCCGAAACGTCCTACACGTCAACGTCCAACCCGGGTAACTCCCGTATCGGCGAACTGCCCTCCATCCGTGGCGAGCAGCCCGGCAACCCGTTCCTGGCCCGCAACGCTGCCGGTCAGCAGCTGTACGGCGTTGACGCCAACCGTGACGGCATCCCCGATCGTGGCACGGTGGACCTGAACAAGGACGGTCGCATGGACTACATCGTGTCCGGCACCACACCGAACGGCGTTCTGCTGCGCGAAGACGTGTTCGCCCGCTCCCTGCGTCCGATCAACAAGACGCACACCCCGTCTGACGGTCACACCTCCGACGGCGACAACATGTCCGGCAGTTCCGACCGCAACAGCCGTCTGAGCCTGCAGGCAGACTTCTCCGTGCCCTTCATCGAAGGCTGGGAAGGCATGGCGGCATACACCCGCAGCCAGAAGCACCTGAGCCTGATGGCCAACCAGAACTACAGCATCTCTGCCATGAAGCAGGGCCTGAACTGTGACGTGCTGCGCGACCGCGACGCCTGCTACAACCCGTTCTTCGTGGTGGATGAGTCGACCAACAACACCAAGGACGTGATGAACGCAGTTGCCGGCCGCTCACGTGAGCACAACCAGACCTGGCTTGATACCATCGACATCGTGTTGAACGGTGAAGTGCCTCTCGGCGGTTTCGAACTGCCCGGCGGCCCGATCGGTGCCGCGATTGGTTACCAGTGGCGCAACGACAAGTACACCAACACCCCGTCCGAGGAAGAAATCCGCGGCGATACCTGGATCGGCAGCCCGTTCCCGGAAACGATCACCACCGGTACCCGTGAAGTGGATGCCTACTTCGTGGAACTGGCGATCCCCGTTCTGGAAACCGTGGAAATCGAAGCCGCCGTCCGTCAGGAGAAGTTCAGCACCGGCCAGAAGTCCACTGACCCGAAATTCGGGATCACCTGGGCCGCGGCAGACTTCCTGACACTGCGCGCCACCACTGGCGATGCGTTCATTGCCCCGTCTCTGACGCAGCTGCTGGACCCGGTAAGCTGTGGTCTGTCCACCGTGTCTGACCGCTTCTCTCCGTTCTCCGCGTTCACCACTGCCTGCTCCGGCGGCAACCCGGCGCTGGAAAACGAGTACTCCACATCCAAGCAACTGGGTATGGATCTGTCTTTCGGTGACTTCGATCTGTCCATCACCTGGAACCAGACCGATTTCGACAACCGTATCGTGGGCATCTCCGGTCAGCAGGTCATGAACAATGACTTCGAAGCCTTCAAGAAGTGGTCAGGCTTCACCGGTTCAGGCGTTGGCGCTGCCAACCAGCCGACACGCGCTCAGCTGCAGGCCTGGCTGAACAGCGGTCTGTCCAACCCGGAAATCCTGCGTGACCCGGACGATCTCGGCAACCTGCTGCAGATCACCTCTCCCGGTAACGTGAACGCCCAGAGCGTCAAGGTCGAGGCCTACGACATCCAGGGCAACTACCGTTTCAGCGTGGGCGATTGGGGTGATTTCCGCATCAACCTGCAAGCCACTCGCATGGAGTCCTTCGAGTTCCAGGACAACGCAGCCGCCGCCGTACAGGAAGGTCTGGGCAAGACCAACCTGCTGACAGCCACTGCGCCTGCCGTACCCGAGTGGAAAGCCAACCTGCGTCTGGGCTGGGTCATGGGCAGCCACGCAGTCACCGGTACCGTGCACTACGTGAGCGCGCTGGATTGGGATGGCACCAACTACATCCCGTCCATCCTGCAGTTCGCCAACACCAACCCGAACCCGACCATCGTCGGCGGTCAGATCAAGGCCTGGACAGATTTCGATCTGGCCTACACCTACCGTGGTCTGAGCCTGTATGACGGTGAAGTGGGTGTCAGCGTGGGTGCACGCAACCTGTTTGACCGCGCTGCCCAGCGTACTCCTGACTTCGCCGGCGTGATCGGCGAGCTGCAGGACCCGATGGGTCGTTCACTCTACGCGCGTGTGACTTACGACTTCTAAGTCATCCGCCGCGAGAGGCCGTCCGGGTTGCGGGTAGTCGACGCACTCGGCGGCAACAGCAAGAAGAGGCCCTCCGGGGCCTCTTTTTTTGCCTGTTGCAATCGCAGGGGAGCCTTTTTGCGGACGACAGGCCTATACTCTCGTCCGTGTTCAATTTCGGATCTGTCATAGGAGAACCCCTGACCATGTCCAAGTCATCCCTCAACGAGACATTCCCCGTATCCCGCCGCACCCTGTTGCAGGGCGCCGCCCTGCTGGCCACCGGCCTGGCCGCCAGCCGTGGCATGGCCGCGGAGCACGACCATGCGGCCATGACCGGCCACATGGCGCTGGTCGAAGCCGCGCTGCACTGCAAGCGCGACGGTCTGGCCTGCATGCAGCACCTGCAGGCACTGCTGGTGACGGGCGATACCTCCCTGGCGAACTGCCTGTCCGGCGTCAACGACATGCTGGCCATCTGCGAGCCCCTGATTTCCATGGCCTCCAACCACTCGGCGAACCTGCCGGCGCTGGCAGCCGTGGCTGGCAAGATCAGTGAGGAATGCGAAGCGGTGTGCCGCACGCACGCAGCGCAGCACGTGCAGTGCGCCACGCTGGCGGATTCCTGCGCGGCGTGTGCCCGCGAGTGTGCGGCTGTCGCGGCCTGATCAGGCCTTGCGCACGAACTCCGACTTCAGCTTCATGGCGCCGATGCCGTCGATCTTGCAGTCGATGTCGTGATCGCCGTCCACCAGGCGAATGTTCTTCACCTTGGTGCCCACCTTCACGACCAGCGAGCTGCCCTTGACCTTGAGGTCCTTGATGACGGTGACGCTGTCGCCGTCCTGCAGCAGGTTGCCATTGGCGTCCTTGATCACGCGCACGTCCTCTGCGGCAGCGACCGTCTGCGCCGGCCATTCGTGGGCACATTCGGGGCAGACCAGCAGGTCGCCGTTCTCGTAGGTGTACTCGGAGCCACATTGCGGGCAGGGGAGGAGGGAACTCATGCGGAAAGACCTCGTGTGATGTGCGGGATTGCGAAGGGGCGGGATTCTACGCCTGCCCGCGCGTTCGACCAAGCCGCCGGCTTGTCTTGCCCGGTGCCGAGGAGGACAATGCCGCCACCCTGGCGGAAATCGGTCCGCCCACGGCCACGAGGATTTCCCATGCTCAAGAAGACCTTCACCAGAACACTGCTGGCGGGTGCTGCCCTGCTGCTGGCAGGCCAGGCCATGACGGCCGACAACAGCAAGCAGATCGAGGTGACTGACGCGTCCTTCGACTGCCTGACCGCAATGACCCAGGTGGGCGAATACTTCGTCGACAATCTGCTGGGCAATCTCGACGCCACGGTGGCAGTGGCCCAGTCCGCCAACGGCGGCAAATTCCCTCCCGGCTCCGTGGTCTCGCTGATCCCCTCGGAAGTCATGGTCAAGCACCAGGAAGGCTGGAATCCAGAAACCAATGACTGGGAATTCTTCGAACTGAAGGTCTCGCCCGAAGGCAGCAGTATTGCCGTGCGCGGCACCACCGAGGTGGTCAACAGCCGCGGTGGCAACTGTTTCGGCTGCCACAATCTGGCGCGCGCAGAGTGGGATCTGATCTGCGGCACGGATCACGGCTGTGCGCCGCTGCCCGTGACCCGCGAACAGATCCGCTCCATCCAGAGCGGCGATCCGCGCTGCGTGCGCGAGAACTGAGTGCATAAATATTGATCTGATCGGTATTTGACTTCCTCTCCCGGGGCGTAACATCCGCGCCTGCTGCGGTTCAGCTGCAGTTCATTCACCTGGCGGCATTGTCGGCCCATCGGCATGTCGCCGTCTGAAGAAGGAGAGTTTCCGTGAAATCAGTCATTCCCGCCTTGTCTGCCCTGGTTCTGAGCCTCGCCGGCACTGCCGCGCTGGCGCAGGAAGTCGACGTTGCTCGCGGCCAGGACGTGTTCGAGGAAGAGTGTTCCCGCTGTCACGTGCCGGTGGAGATGCAGGCGCGTCTGAACGCGCGCTGGGTCGGGCGGCCAGGCGGCGAGCTGTATGAGCTGATCCGTACCACCATGCCCGCGGAGACTCCGGGCTCCCTCAGCAATGCCCAGTACATGGATCTTGCGGCCTTCCTGATGCGCAATGCGGCGGTGGCGCTGCCGGACACGTTGAGCGCCGACGCGCTGCTGGCCACGAGCATCACGCCTGCGGCTGCCGCCGAGGGCGCCGCTGACAGCTTCGCCTGGACCGCCTTCAACGGCAGCAATGCGTCCACCCGCTATGCCCCACTGGACCAGATCAACGCCGACAACGTGGATGAGCTTGAGATCGCCTGGGAATTCGATGCCGGCGCCTTTGGCCCGGAACGCGAGTCCACCAGTGTCACCACCCCCCTGATGGTCAATGGCCGCGTCTATGTCACGGCCGGCGCCACCCGCAATATCGTCGCCCTGGACGCCGCCACCGGCCAGATCCAGTGGATGTGGCGCCCCGACGAGGGCGAGCGTTTCGATGCCGCCCCGCGCAAGGGCTCGGGCAAGGGCCTGACCTGGTACGACAACAACGGCCAGGAGACCATTTTCACCATCACCCCGGGCTATTACCTCGTGGCGCTGGACGCCCGCACCGGGCGCGAGATCGAGACGTTCGGCAAGCACGGCTGGGTGGATCTGCAGCAGGGCCTGCGTCGTGGCCCCGGTCGGGATGACCTCGACATCGGCATGTCCTTCATGCCCATGGCCGTGGACGGCGTCATCATTGCCGGCGCGGCGCACCTGGTGAGCATGCGGCCGGTCTCGGCGAGCAATGTGAAGGGTGATATCCGCGGCTTCGATGCCAACACAGGCGAACTGCTGTGGACCTTCAAGACCATTCCTGAGCCAGGTGAGCCCGGCTTCGAGACCTGGCTGGCCGGCGCGGATTTCACCGGCAATGCGGGCGTCTGGGCACCCATGTCCGCCGACGAGGAGCTCGGCCTAGTGTATCTGCCCGTGGAGTCGGCCACCGGGGATCGCTACGGCGGCGATCGTCCCGGCAACAATCTCTACTCCAGCTCCACCGTGGCGCTGGACTACAAGACGGGCGAAGTGCGCTGGCATTTCCAGAGCACTCATCACGACATCTGGGACTGGGACACCCCGTCGGCCCCGATCCTGGCCGACCTGCCGGACGGTCGGAAGGCCTTGATCCAGACGCTGAAGCAGTCGCATCTGTTCACCTTCGATCGGGCCACGGGTGCACCGCTGTTCCCCATCGAGGAGCGCGCCGTGCCCGCCACCGACGTGCCGGGCGAGTGGACAGCATCCACCCAGCCGTTCCCGGTGCTGCCGCTGCCCTATGACAGGCAGGGCTTCCAGGAGGACGATCTGGTGGACTTCACGC
>JACCDW011912224.1_pt1 | contig 11346 bp, 18 predicted proteins | sample 7449781 | NCBI WGS metagenome assembly JACCDW01 (sample SAMN15323449, study PRJNA562643) | freshwater metagenome | isolation source: river surface water | place: USA:Blue River Watershed | collected 2017-08-18
ATTGCGTTGTATAGCGTTGTATTATTTTATATGATACCACAGGAATCTCCCTGTGTCAAGAGTATATAGTGTTTTCTATACGCTCTTTGAGTATTTGCTTAAACTTTTTTTTATCCAAATCTTGGAGTAAAAACGGAGCAAACTTCCGTGTCTTGAAACTAAACTTAGACCAGAGATAATCATCACCAAGTTTAGCATCAAACTTTGAAATGAATTGGATGAAAGCATCAAGGATTATGATTGTTTCAAAAGATAAAGTCCCAAAGTTATATTCAACCATGAACTTTGGATATCCTGTATCTGTCATAGTGAATAGTTCTTTAATATCTTCTATCTTTTCCAATTCATTTTTAAAATTGTAGGACATGGACTGGATACTTTTCACATGACGCTTGGTAGCATCAAATGCATCATCATCTAGCATATCTCCAATCCATGTCCTATCTGAGAGAAAGCAGACTATCATGTGTGTTTTTACATCATCACATCTACGAGCCAGCTTCTCAAACTGAAATCTATCTTTTCGATTTAAGAAAGATTCCTTTGTTGCGTGTGTCTTGCCATTATACTTGAAGAAATCATAGCTGTCTTTAGTAAAATGGTTCTTCAAGGCTAGGTAAAGACAGTAAGTCTCATACCCATTAATTTTCATATAATTCTTCGTATGATTGGATGATAGGTTGAAAGCTATCACGATCAAGCATATTGATACTACCGTACCTATCTCGCACAAAATTTACAAATCTTGACTTGTTATCAGTCTTTGTCTCAGGAATAATCCAACCTCTCTTGAGGAACTTTTCTTTGCGCCACTGTACTTGCACCTTATCATTATGAATAATCAGATGCTTGTTTGCAATCGCATCATATGTGTTGCGAGTGATGTAAAGCTTGTCCTTTAGATAAGATACTGTGCAATGCTTGAAATCAAAGTCTGCTAGAAGTTCTTCACGGGTCTTGCAGTCTGTAAAGATAAACTGATAGACAGCACCCATGAACGTGCCTTCCCAGACTTCCTGAACGTGCTTTGCACCATCATTCGTCTGCTTCATATATTCCATATCTTTAGATTTGAACCCGCGAAGCTCTAGCTGTTCACGAACAAGTCTCTGAGTATTTACATCGTTAAGAACGAAGACATCAATATCTTTTGGCGTCTGATTATAAAACCAACTAACAAACGCACCGCCAGCTACAACAAGATGCAGCATCACAAAACTATCTTTTTCAAACAAAACTTCTAGTCTGGATTTTGCCGCATCCTTGAGATTCAGAATCTTATTTTTTTCTGTGTGTGTAAAAATATCGTTCATCACTTTAACCTGTATATCTTGTTCATGTATCCGTAGGAAATGTCTGCGTAATCTTCTTGATTGTACATCTTTTTAGGATCAATTACAAGTTCTATTTTATCATAGTTCATGTATCTGCGAAGATAGACATATGTGTTGGATGTAAAGAAAACTTCTTTACCATCTAGTTTTTTATCCAACATAAATTCCCAATTCTTATATGATAAATCATCTTCTTGAAAAACACAAGACATTATAATAACATCTTCTTCTTCAAAATCAAACTTATTGATTGGATATGGCGGACAGTTATTTCCAATACAAGCGAGAACTGTGCCAGTATTGAAATATTCTTTTTGTATTGAACTGACTAGATTAAGGCCGCTAAATTTTGCCTGAATGTTCAACATACCAAAATCAGCACAAACAGTAAGTATTTTCTTACCATAAAAATGCTGATAGTGGTCTCCAATAAACTTGGCAATGTTGAATGAGTGTGTTGCTTCAATATACGGCGATGGCATTGAAAACAGACCTGTATAAGAATCAACAAAATTTATACCATGTAACAACTCTTTCACTTCTTGAATATTGCTAATCAGTTTATCATAATACCAATCTTGCAATTCAGCATCATATTCTTTATTACTAAAGAAGGACTGTATTCTTTCACGCCATACATCTGCATTAGGCAATGCAGGAGTGAGCAAATTCAATATAGGACTAAGATTGTATATCATGTTCAAAAAGGTAATTTTGTAGTGTTTGATTTAGGTAAAAAATTCAAGTCTTCTGCTTCAATCTGAATTTTAGCTTTGAGTGCAGTAGAGATTAGTCTAGCAGCAGTTTCAACTTCTAATCCAGTATTTTCACAATGCATCAGAATGGCATCCATATAAGGCATCTTCTTTTTCTCTACTAACATTTCAATGCTGATAGAGAAAGAATTCACTTCATCTTTTGTAGGCATTTACTTTGCCTTATCTGGAGTATATTCCTCAGATAGTCTGTAATTTGTCTTCACATCAAACATCATCTTCTTTCCATTTCTATCAATTAGTATTTTAATGATTTCATCATCACCGTTCATTTGTGACAACTCAGTAATGATATCATTAGCATCATTTGGTTTTATGCCTTTAGGATGATTTTTTGGAGTATAGATTTCTAAAATCTTATCACCAGACTTAAGTCCAGCTTTTCCTCCTGCTCCATCATGCTCTACATTCTCTAATATAACAGAAGAACCATCTTCTGTCAAGCCTATTTGTACGTTTATCGCTCTCCATTTTACTTTACCAAACTTTTCGAAATCATTTAGAACTTTCTTGACAAGATTTGATGGAATACAGAAGCCATAACTTCCGCCATCACCAGTCAGCATAAGTTCGCTGACACAAACAATCTCGCCGTCTTCATTAAAGATCGGGCCGCCCGAGTTGCCTTGGAAAAGTTTAGCATCAATTTGATCGATATACTTTGGATTTTGGCCCATTCTTCTGCTCTTTGAAGAAATGATTCCTTCTGAAACAGTCCATGTCAGACCCCAAGGATGACCTACAACGACAACCTTACTGCCTTCTTTCGCATCTTCACTATTGCCTAGTGTGAGATTGACGGGATGCTCTTCTGCAACAAACTTATCCCAATCTTTCAACTTGATAACAGCAAGATCAACAATAGAATCAGTGTGAACGACCTCAGCTTCATATCTTCTTGAACTGTTAGGAGATACGATTGTGATCTTACCTTTTCCTTCGATGACATGATTGTTTGTCACAATCATATTGTCCTTTAGAATAAAACCTGTGCCGATGCCGCCATTTGTTGTGTCAATCTTGTTTTCAATTAGCACTGTGCCTGGTTTTACCATATTAACAAGTTCAATCGTATCATTAGGTTTCTTATCCATTTTGAATAAAACAAAAGACGCTATCAACGGTAACAATATAAGAGCATAAAGCCACACGGGCATTGAAAATGATTTCTTCATCGGCTTATTCCTTTCGCTGGAGGCGTGCCACGTTCGACAACTTCAATGTCATTTGGTGCTTCCGGTTTGTAAGTGTCTTTTTGATTAGGCAACATTTTATTTACGAGATCCATTAACAACTGAGAAATATCATCAGATGTATCACCGTCAAACTCTTCACCTTCTCCTGTTCCTTGTTCAGCAGGAACACCGTTTATACGAACTTCTTTGCCTTCTTCCATAGCCTGCTTTGCTTTTTCAAACTTAGCTGCACGACTGTTTGAATACTTGATATAGAATGTCTTTGGTGCAAGGCGAGGATATTCATACTCATACCACTTTTGTTTATCAGATAGAAAGACCGATACGTAGATTGCACCTTCATCGTCACTAGATGGATTTACAATAACGATAGATGCTATTGTACCTTTAAGTTCTTTTGGTTCTTCTGCTGGCCATCCTTTTACGCCATCAAGAGAGAAGTACAGAGCATTTGCAAGACACACAAACAACGTAAGAACTGCAAGTCTATTGATCCAGTTATCGTAGTAGAATGATCCTGCAATATATGCAGCAACAAAAAGTCCCATTACTAATAAAAGTGTTTGTGTCATTATCTTTCTTTCCTCACGCGCACGAAGTCACTCATGAAGCGAATAACATTCTTCTGGTCATCTACGACAAATCGAATGGCTGTCTTTTCTTCCCAAACTTTATTCAAAACAATATCAACATGCTTAACAATAACTAAAGTAGGATTGATCTTTGTCAACTCTACAGAAATAGGAACACTTACAGATTGTCCTTGACGCATACCTTCTGATTTTTCAGTCTGCAAACAAGAATAGAGATGCACATTGATTACATACTCACCAGGAAAAGTACCGCGAAGTGTAATGTATTCTTTGTTGTCGGGATCTATTGTAGTTTCTACACCATTAACATCAAACACGCTGCGGCGCTTACCCATATAATCACGCTCATAATACATCAAGCCACTTTCGGGTATCTTGAATGAAACGATATTGTTTAATGGATCACGAACCCACAAGTCGACGTCACAGTCGATTTCGTTTGGCCATTCTAGTGAAATGCGAAAGTCTGCGTTCTTCTTGATGCCTTCATTGTTCTTTGTGATTGGTGCAATGAGAAGGGTAGTTAAAATGAATAGAACAACCGTGCCTGTCAGCAGGTTGATAAGAAGATCGATATATGCTGTGCGAAAATCAAACTTTCTATGGCTCATCATAAGTTACCGCATATAGCAAGCCTTTTGTTATAAGACTTGCAAGAATGCCAACCGCATTCGTATATAAAGCGATACCAAGACCAACAGACATGTTTGCGAGAAGGGTTGCTAGACTTGTAGGATCATTCACAGATGCAGATGTAATTCCAGATGAAAGCAGATAAATGAAGCCGACAACAGTACCTAACATACCGATGGCTAGCATTTGTTCGGAAAGAAACCAGCAGGCATCTACAATTTTGTTGGCATAATCTTTAGTATATGCTACGTAGCCAATCAAAGCTGTAGTTATCAGATAGAGAATAGCGAGGATCGAAGTGATCATAGTAACATCATCATACCAAATTTTGGCGATAATACCATTGTGCCATGCCCAGAATACACCAGTTGCGACAGCTAAGTTTGTAATCCACCAGATATAAAGAGGTTTAACTGATCTCATTTCGATCCTCACTTTGTTACTTTTAGTATTTAGTGATTACTCCAGTCTGAGAGTAGCAACTCCAGCAGCAGCACCGATTCCAGTCTGACCAGAAACGGAGAGAGGATTCAAGACGATTCCGTTCTCAAGACCACCGACGAGAGCATTAGCACCAACGCCAATGATCAGTTCAGCTTCGGCATTGACACCAGTATAAGTGCCCTTGAGGCCGCCGTTAGAAGTGCCGTCAACACCAAAGACGGCCCAAACGACAGTCTTGTTGCCAGTCACTCCAACGTCTACACCAAGACGCGAGAAGGTTGCATTGTAGTGCTTGGTATTTCCATTAGTGGAACGATAGGTGCATTCGCCTTTACGGACAGAACCGATAAGCAAGCCAGCGCCGCCCTCAATCTGACATGTAAGAGTGCCAAGCTTTACACCATTGGCCTGAGCAGGCGTGAGCATAAGTCCAGTGGCGATAAGAGCCGTAGCAATCATAGTCTTAATCATTCTTATTTTCTCCAGTGTTTGATACAAAGTTATTCAGAATCTTCGCCAATTCAATGACGTTATTCACATCGATAGTAGGAACGTTGGGGAACTTAGGAAAGTTTGGATTCTCAAACCTGCGAAGCTTATCGCATTCCATATTCCAATCGTTTTCCAACCGAATACGTTCGTTCATTAAATTTTCTGTGATGATTGTTTGGGCCATCATGAGAAGTTCATAGCGAAGTTCATAGGGGGTTTTTGACATGATATATTCCTGTGTTGTGTGTTAAAGTGGTAGGTTTATTCTGTTTCCAAGGAAACCTACCGAAAACTCATGCATTAGCAATCCAAAATCCTGAAGCGGGATAACCCACTATCAGGCAGCGATTGCCATGCGAGGTGCAAAGTTATCGTTTGCATTTAGAGTTTTGCGCTTGTACGTAGTCGCCTACGGTTATCTCCAATTCACTATTCTACGCTTGTCGATCCTAGTTCGCCCCCATCAAGAACACAGTCCGATTTTCGTTGTAGACGCGGATCACCTTTTGAGTTTACCCTTGCCGACTGTGTTCGTGGTGGAGGCGGCGGGAATCGCACCCGCGTCCAAAACGTTTTTCGATCCTCTTCATCGATAACAGTAATATATATTATACTAATTACTTCGACTTGTCAATCTTCTTCTTCGTCTTCTTCTCTGTCAATTCAGTATAAGGCGTCCAACGCTTGATGCTGCCATCATGTTCAACTTTGATGTATCGCTGTTCTTCCAAAGCTTGCAAAGTGTTCATTGCACCAACAACAAATCCTTGGCGTCTGCTAATAAAAGCACATGCACCAAAAGCGATACAGATTGTTACGATCATCCAAGGTTCTAGGTACATTAGAAGTTTTCCTGTTTATAGAGATGAATTTTTTCTAGTAAGTTTTGGATATATTGGTTCTTATCGCGGATGAATACCTGAGGTTGTTCACTATCATCACATGAGATTATGATGACGATTTGATCCATTGGCTTGCCAACAAGTTCTTCATACATGAGAGCATAAGCTGTGCCTTGTTCAAAGTAATTATCAATCCACGCCTCTTTCTTTTGTCTCAGTGATGTCTTGAAGTCAATGATGGAAGGAACACCAGCAAACTCTGCAATACAATCTGTTCTTCCTGCAACACCAAGCTTTTCGCTGTACAGAGGACTTTCAATATAGTGTATATTGTCGATCAGGTCAAGTGTTTCTTGAATGTCACGAAAGGCTTGTTTCATATCTGGCATCACACCATCAAGAAAATGTTCCTCATTACGAAGATAACTTTCAAGCATATTATGGAATTTTGTGCCTCGCGTGGATGCGCGATACATCACTTTGTCAGCTTCTTCATGGCCAACTTTGTTACGCCATTCTATAAGAGACTTCTTCTTGAAATGACCAAGAACAGTTGTTACCGAAGGAAGCTTTACACCATTAGGAGAAATGTAAAATCTTTCGCCTGTGCTTTCGTCTGTGGGCAATTGCTTTAGTTCTGGCATGCCAGATTTAAAATTAAATTTTTTCATCACTTACTTATTAAGATTTTTAGGATTTGTTGCGTGAAACAAAGGAGCCTTTTTAGTGCCACCAACTCGTTTTACTGTTTCAAATCTTTTCTCCAGTTCTTTATGAACATGATCTGCATCAATGTCATCAGCCTTACGAGGTGAAGCAGGAAAATTACCAGTAAAGCTACCGCCTTCTTTTACAGCTCCATGTATCTGATCCAGTGTCTGTCCCATCATACCTTTGCTTGATTGAACATTTAACACATTTGATGCATAGACATGATCATACTGTCTTGATAGTGCGGCAGGATCATGATTATCGTTTTGATTAGATCCAAATTCATGTGCTGTTACATCAAATCCTTTTTCACGCAAATTCTTTGCGTGAGCAGCATCTTTACCAGAACCAAAATCAAGAATTTTATGTTTCTTTTCGGCAACAGATTCCACATATCGCGGTGTAATTGCTTTTGCACCAACGGCACCGAGACTTCGTGATGTTGAGTTTGCTATTTTAATAGCTTCATCATCAAATGCTTCTTTTATAAATTGTTTAAAAGTTTTCATTGCTTATTCCGTTCCTTTAGATCCAACTTCCTTGATACCATCATGCACAAGTCTTGCTTTCCAATGATAGTTTGTGATTTTTGATATGCCCGCACCATATGTGGGCCGTTCTTCTCTGACTTCTGGAGTAGGATCAACTTCTATTTTTGCATTTGGATGAAGAATAAATTCTTTTTCTCCTTCTGCACTTGAATGATGATCAACGTATGCTCCATGAGATCCAGCAGGAATATGAATATGTAAATGATGAGCATCTGCTTCGCCTGCTTTTTTCAAATCTAAATCTGAAAATGTTTCTGCAATCTTTGACGATAAAGAAGTGCTGGTAAATGCAGGCATATTCATGCGTGTGATGCCATCATTATCTGGTTTTAATTTTCCTGGACTATGTTTGATGCCTGAATGCACTACTATATCATGTGGTGTTGTATGTGTTCTCAAAGCAGACGATAAATCATCTGACATTCCTTGATGTCGCGCACTCATCTTTTCACCTTTATACAAGGCTTTGTTTATTGTTCTATATCCTGGACCAGTATAATGCTTAATAGCATCTACGTGTCTTGGATCTTTAAAAGCATAATGTGCTTTTAGTTTCTCATGATTTTCTGTTTCATTTGCACTTTCAACAGGAATGTCTTTGAAATCTACAGCTTCATCAAGATCATCTTTACTTTGTTTAATTTTTCCTATGAAGACGTTATGATAGTTCTTTTCGTCTTCCAAGTCAAGTTTTTTACCAATATAGACATCATGATAAGTTGGCGTATTTTGTTTTTTATGATCTTTAGAAAATTCTTTAAATCTTTTCATGAGTCATTCCATTTCTTGAGTATCCATGAAGAACTGTTCATCTTTTCTATACCGCCGATGCCAAAAACAAATTCGACATCATCAACACCACAATTCATTTCTGGAATGTTCTCTTTATTTCTGTCGCCTCCGTTCGCAAAGATAATCGTATGTTCTGGATTCTCTTCTCTGATTTTACGAATAGCGTCACTTGCTGAATTATCTGAATCATCAAACGCAAAACACTCATCTACGCTCCTTAGATTAGATAAAATTATATGTCGTTCATTCCAAGGCATGAAAGGCTTACCTTTCTTACGAGTAAGCCAATCATCCGAATTTAGACCAACGAATAGATAATCGCCAAGTTTTCTAGCAGCATTAATATACTCTATATGTCCTGAATGAACAGGATCAAATCCACCTGTAATAAGAACTAGCTTTGGCATTTTTATCCTTTATTAATTCTCACGACACCATCATCATCAACTTTGTTTGCAAATGCGCCAGCGTCTTCGTTCTTAACGCCTTTCAATTGCAGACCAGAAACAACACCGTGTCCTGGTGCACCTTCTGTCTTTCCGATTGTTACGTGACGATCAAATGTATTATCATCATCGTCACCATTAGCAACAGGATATCTCTTGCCTGTCTTTACATCTTCATATGCTGTAGGCTTCTTCATCTTTTTGCCGCGTTGATAAACAGACGCAACAACTCCGCCCTTTTCTAAAACCTTTACAACATCAGCATCGTTAGATTCCGCATGTCCAGTTCCTGTGTGTGAAAGAGTTAGATGATAGTTTGCAGGATGTCCTGCTTTATTAAAATGACTACCAGCTTCTCTTGGTTCATACTGACGCAAAACTCTGTTTGGCATCTTAGTATAATCATAAAACTGGACATCTTTATGACGCTCAAACATTTTTGGAGCATGATGTTCCCAAGAAATGTCAGATGTAACATTCAAACGAACGCCTGCTGCCATTCCCTTTTTCTTTGCTGCTCTTTTATGAGCATCAATTTCTGCATCCATAATTCTTGCTGCATGTTCAGGATGATGTGCAACAAAGTGAGTGCGAAGAACTTTAGAGGAAAGTGCTGTATCTGGATACTGACGATTTCCACCTGCTTCTGTGCCTAAACAGTTTGCACGACATTCCGAAGATGCCTTTGGACAAGTGTCAAATCCATGAAGACCAGCAGTTGCGTGTGGAGCAAGATTAAGACCTGTTGTGAGAACACCTTCACCAGAAGACTTTTCAGTCTTCATATTACCGCCTAAAAGCTTTGGTGCTGTCTTTGCCTTGAATCCTCTATCTCGCGCAAACTGAGCAAAAGCAGCTTTGGCTTCTTTAAGCTTTGCTCTTCTTGTAGGCTTATCTTCCGTACTCATCGCATCGTCGGCTGCACGAAATCCTTGATTGATTTTCTTATGCAAGTTTTCTTGTCTGCCGCCGCGCTCTTCTTCCGTCTTATTGATAATGGCACTTGTCTTAGGCAAGTTCATATTCTTATGTGCCATAGGACGAATGCCTTTGGTTGTATCAATCAGCGTTGCTTCTTCCAAAGCAATCTTGCTTTTCTTTCCGTGTGGATCGGATGGACCGCTCACATGAAATAGAAAATCATGTAGAATGGGTGGCAACCAATTGGCGCGTTCTTCTTCTTTTTGGTCTGGCAAATCTTCTTCGACAAGCAAGTCCTCATTGAGATAATACTTGCTCATTCGATCAAGATAACTAGACACTCTTTCAATGAGGTACTTGTTTTCCATTTTTATAATCCTAATTCGTGTTTCTGGATGATGTATGAGCGAACTAAACCTGAGCGAACGATATCATCTTTCTCAAATTCAATATGCTGAAATGTATTTATTCTGTTTGTAATCCGCATCAATTGAGTGATGCCCTCTTTTTCGTGCGGCTTCGTCAAGTCTGTCTGACGAAAATCTCCACATATCATCAATCTACTTTCATCACCCATGCGTGTCATTACTGTATCAGCTTCTTGAAAGGATAAGTTTTGACTTTCATCCAATATCACAATTGCATTGTTGAATGTGAGTCCACGCAAGAATGATGTTGTTGTAAATTGCACAAGACCTTTCATCTTTAAAATGTCATAACCATCACCACGACCAAATAGATTGTCGCAAATCTCACGATATGGTTCTTCATACACAGCAGCTTTTTCTTTCATAGAACCTGGAAGAAATCCCATATCTCTGGAAGGAACAACTGAACGTACTATAATTATTTTATTGTATACTGAGTTACCTGTCAAGATTTCATTTAGAGCAAGATACAAAGCGCAGAATGTTTTGCCTGTTCCAGCAAAACCGTGAAGCATTAGATGATAGCCTTTTTGATATGAGTTGAATACCTTTTCTTGATTTGGTGTGAGTGGTTTAATGTGTCTCAGTTCAAAATGTGCGGCCTGCTTCTGTGCATCTGGTGTTGGTTTCTTGTTCTTAGGTTTCTTGGACATTTTGTCTCCTTTAAAAGCAAAAGAGGACGAATCGCCTGCGCGACCGTCCTCTTTCAAAAAATGTGTAAACTTTTTAGTTCTCATATTTCCTTACGGATATGCCAACGCTTTTCAATCTCGCTTTTGTTAGCGCCTGGTACCTGCTTTACTCGGTTAAGCACATACTTTTGAAAATCTGCTGGTGGTTTTGTGACACCAATACCTACTGGGTCAACAAGGTTCATACGGAATGTTTGATTGACCTTGGGATTGTCCTCAAGGAATTGTTTTAGTTCTTCATAGGACATAGTGAGTTCAAACTCCTCACTCGTCTCTGTATCTTCAAATGAATAAACTGGCATAATCTTATTTAGTATCCTTTCTAGCTGCCCATGCCGCCAATAGTCCGATCTGTTCGTTCATACAGTTGCGACCAATCAACACCATATGCAGGGCATACTTCTATATATTTCGGCAGATTGTTTTGATCCTTCTCACCAAGTTCACCACATACGAACCAAGTGTCAGGCAGTTGTTCTGCATAGATACGACGAA
>JACCDW010614694.1_pt1 | contig 11344 bp, 10 predicted proteins | sample 7449781 | NCBI WGS metagenome assembly JACCDW01 (sample SAMN15323449, study PRJNA562643) | freshwater metagenome | isolation source: river surface water | place: USA:Blue River Watershed | collected 2017-08-18
CAGCAGCAACGTCCCCCACACCACATGCCGCACCGCCGGATCCTCCAGACGCAGGAAACGCCACGCCTGCGTCATCCCCTCCGCCGAAGCGCCGCTCGCGGCCTGGGCCTGCGCCCACGGCGCCACGACAATGGCCAGAGCGACCAGCACCAGCCCACGCCCAACGCCCGCCGCTGCACCACGGCGTTCGGGTGGTCCACCCCGAGTTGCCCGGTTCACCGCGAGCCCCCCTGCGCACCCAGGGCCTGCGCGACTTCACTGAGCAAGGTCAACCGCCCACCATACGTGCGCTGCAGCAGATCGGCCGTGAAGACCTCGGCCGTCGGGCCGAACGCGACGACGTTCAGATTGAGCAGAAGCAACCGGTCAAAATACTGACGCGCCGTCGGGAGATCGTGGTGCACCACGAAGAGCGTGCAGCCGCGGTCGCGCAGCGTTCGCAGCACCGCCACGATCGACGCCTCCGTTGCGGCATCCACGCCGGCGAACGGCTCATCCATGAAGTACACGTCGGCCTCCTGCGCCAGCGCCCGCGCCAGGAACACGCGCTGCTGCTGGCCACCGGAAAGATTGCTGATCTGCCGATCCGCATACGGCAGCAACTGGACCTGCTCCAAGCAGGCCCGCGCCACCTCCCGGTCCGCGCGGGAAGGACGGCGGAACAGCCCCATGCGGCCGTACCGGCCCATCAGCACGACGTCCATCACGCTCACCGGAAAATCCCAGTCCACCGTCTCTCGCTGGGGCACGTAGCCGACCCGCGAGCACACTTCGCTGAAAGGGCGTCCCCAGAACCGGACCCACCCACCCTGCACCGGCGTCAAACCCATGCACGCCTTGATGAGCGTCGACTTGCCCGCGCCGTTGGGACCGATGATTCCAACCAACTGCCCAGGCCCGACCGCGAGGTCCACGCCCCACAGCACCGGTTTGCGGCGATACGCTACCGTCAGGTCGTGAATCTCCAGAACCGGAGGAACCACGGGAAGTGCCATCGAAGGAAGCGAAGAGCTCACGAAAGTTGGAAAATAAGACGCGATTCAGCGGAGCGCCGAGACCAGGGTCCGAACATTATGCCGGACCATCCCCTCGTAGGTGCTGGGGTCGATCCCGTCAGCCGAACGTCCCGGCGCACCAAGCGAGTCGGAATACAGCTCGCCACCGACTCGCACACCCGCATCCGCCGCAACCCGCTGGATGGCCTTCGGCGATACCGACGACTCGACGAAGATGGCCGGGATCCGGCGACGGCTCAGCAACTGCGTCAACCCGGTCATCGCCGACAACGCAGCCTCCCCCACGGTCGATACGCCCTGCAGTCCGATGACCTCGAAGTCATACGCACGACCGAAGTAGCCGAACGCATCGTGACTCGTCACCAACACCCGTCGCTCTGGCGGGATCGCGGCAAGTTCACGACGGACCCACTCATCCAAGGCGAGCAGGCGCATCCGCAGCACCTCACCCTGAGTTCGATAGCTCTCGGCACCCGCCGGATCAGCACGGACGAGCGCGCCCACCGCCGTGCCGATGCATTCCCGCCACAGTGCCACTTCAAACCAAACGTGGGGATCGTACGCGCCGTCTCCCTCACCGACGCGGCGCAACCGGGTCACCGGCAGGTCCTCCGTGATCGCCACCACATGGGCGCGACGCGACCGGAGCCGCTGGAGAACGGTCTGCATGCGCCCCTCCAGATGGAGACCATGGAAAGCCACCAGATCCGCGTCCTGCAGCGCGCGGAGATCCGAAGGCGTCGGCTGGTAGGAATGGGGATCCATCCCCGGTCCCATGAGTGACTTCACGGACACTCGGGCGCCTCCAACCTCGCGGATCAAGTCCCCGACCAACGACGTCGTCGCCACCACCCGCACCACGGCCTCGGCCCGCAGCGACGATCCCCCCGCCAGGAACACCAGCAGGAATCCGAGCACGACCGACGGGACTGAACCCAACGACGCCATATCCGGATTTAATTCCAGCTTCGAATTTGCCGCAACCAAAAAGATTAGCCTAAGCTAATTCTGAGTTGAAGATGCCTACTCCGACCTTGCCGCGGGTCGAGGGCGTGCGAGACTCGCGCGCCATGTCGCAGTCCTTCGCTCGTGCGGTGTTCGCGCTGACCGCGGTGTTCTTCGCCGCGTTCTTCGTGTGGCCGATTTTCCAGATCGTTAAAGGCGGCTTCATGGATGCGGACGGGCGGCTCACCTTGGTCTACGTCACCACGCTCTTGGCGGACCCGGTGTACCAGGAGGGCCTGCTGAACTCGTTTCTTCTGACGTCGGCGACGACCAGCCTGGCGCTGCTGATTGCGGTGCCGTTGGCGCTGGTCGCGGATCGCTACGCGTTTCCGGGCAAGACCCTCCTCACCTCGGTGATTCTGGTTCCGATGCTCTTGCCACCGTTCGTCGGGGCGATCGGCATCAAGCAGATTTTTGGTCAGTACGGAGCCTTCAACTCGCTGCTGATCGAGTTGGGACTTCGCCCGGAGGGATGGACCTTTGACTGGTTCGCCCTGCATCAGTTTTGGGGCATCGCGATCGTCAATGCGCTCTCGCTCTACCCGATCATCTACCTCAACGCCGTCGCGGCGCTGGCGAACATTGATCCGGCGATGGAGGAAGCGGCGGCGAATCTCGGCTGCACCGGCTTCCGCCGCTTCCGCCGCATCACGCTGCCGCTCATGCGATCCGGATTGTTCGCCGGCGGCACGATCGTGTTCATCTGGGCCTTCACGGAACTGGGCACGCCGTTGGTCTTCGATTATCCCCGGGTGACCAGCGTCCAGATCTTCTACGGATTGAAGGACATTGGCGCCAATCCGTTCCCGTATGCGCTCGTGGCGATCATGCTCGTCGCGACCACCTCGCTGTACGCGATTGGCAAAGGCCTCTTTGGACGGCAGAGCTACGCGATGATGGCGAAAGCGACGGCCGGGGGCGGACCGCGTCGACTTCCGCTGGGGCGCGGGCTGCTCTGCACCGCCGTGTTCGGCGGGGTGTTCTTCCTCGCCGTGCTCCCTCACCTCGGCGTGATCCTCGTCGCGTTTTCCGACGACTGGCACGCCACCATCGTCCCGAACTCCCTGACGCTGGACAACTTCAAGCTGGCGCTCGGGCATGACCTGACGGTCTCGGCGATCGCCAACAGCCTCCGTTTCGCCAGCATCTCGACGGTGGTCGACCTGATCCTCGGCGTGGCCATCGCCTACGTCGTCGTACGCTCGCGCATACCGGGGCGGCAGGTGCTGGACTTCCTCGCGATGCTGCCCCTGGCCGTCCCCGGGCTGGTCCTCGCATTCGGCTACCTTGCCATGTCTCAGGAAGGAAAGTTCTTCGGGTTCCTCAACCCCACGAAAGACCCGACCATCCTGCTCATCATCGCCTACTCGGTACGACGGCTTCCCTACGTCGTTCGCTCGGCCGCCGCGGGGTTCCAGCAGACGAGCGAGACGCTGGAAGAAGCGGCCCAGAATCTCGGCAGCCCACCGCTGAAGGCCATGATCCGGGTGACGCTCCCGCTCATCACGGCGAACCTCATTGCCGGTGGCCTACTCGCCTTCTCCTTCGCGATGCTCGAAGTGAGCGACTCGTTGATCCTCGCACAAAAGCAGGCGTTTTACCCCATCACCAAAGCCATCCTCGAACTCTTCCAGTTGCTCGGCGACGGCAAGTTCATCGCGAGCGCGCTCGGCGTGTGGGCCATGCTCTTCCTCGGCGTCACGATCGTTGGCCTGAGTCTCCTGCTCGGCAAGCGGCTGGGGGCGATTTTCCGGGTCTAACCGAGATCGCGTCCGATGCTGCGCCTGCTGCTTGTCTCGCTGCTCTGGGCGCTGTCCTTCGGACTGATCAAGCAGGAACTGACCGGACTGGATCCGGTCGCGATCGCCACCCTCCGGCTCGGACTCGCCGCCATTCTGTTTGTCCCGTGGCTGCGCTGGCCGCCGGGCGGCGCACCGCTTGCCGCGACCTTCATGGGGATCGGCGCGGTGCAGTTCGGTCTCATGTACGCCGCCTACCTCGGCGCTTTCCGGCACCTCGCGGCGCACGAGGTGGCCCTGTTCACGGTCCTGACTCCGCTCTACCTCGCCGTCTTCGAAGCCGCGGCGGATCGACGCTGGAGCGGTCGGCACGTCCTCGCGGCGACGCTGGCGGTGGCGGGAGCCGCGGTCGCGATCTGGAGCGACCGGCCGATCGCCGCCAAACTCACGGGGCTCCTGCTCATTCAGCTCTCCAACCTGTGTTTCGCCGCCGGTCAGGTGGCCTATCGTCGGGCGCGCCCCCGACTGACCAGCGCCGCGCCGGATCGCTCCGCGTTCGCGTGGTTGATGCTCGGCGGCCTGATCGCCACGGCGCTTCTGTCCCTGTTGACGACGGACTGGTCGGCATTCAGTCCCACGCTGCGTCAGATGGGCGTGATTGGGTACCTCGGGGTGATCGCGACCGCCCTCGGTTTCTTTCTCTGGGCTCAGGGATCCGTTGAGGTCAACGCGGGCGTCCTGGCTGCCTTCAACAATGCGAAGGTCCCGCTGGGGGTGGCGTGCTCCCTGATCGTCTTCGGCGAACGAGCGGACCTCGGACAACTCGTCCTCGGATTCGCGCTCCTCGCCGCCGCCGTGGCGCTCGCAGCCGTGCGAACGCCCCGGCTGGGGAAGCCTTAGGCGAGGCCGAGACGCTGCAGCACCTCGAGGGGCGGCCCGTCGAACGACGCGAGCGGAACATTGCCCACGTAACCAACATCGCGCGCGCCCTCCGGCGTGGTGAAGAACCCACCTGCGGTGAGGTCGCGGAAGCGGCGGAAGAAATGGGAGGGCTCGTGCAGCGGCGAATCAGCCGGAGCGACGCGACAAATGTCGTCGCAGATGGCGGTCTGCTGCACCTCGGACAAGTCCGCGAAGTCCCGCTGGAACCGACGTTGACTCTCTCCATCGATCCACTCGAGACCCCGCAGAATCCGGGTACGATCGGCGGCCTGAGCCGGGTACGGCGAGCTGATCCACTCGTCGATGAAGTCCTGCACCTTGAGATCGCCCGCGCTTGGGACGGACCCCTCCGCCGGAATGATCAGGTTGCACAGCGAGGTCGCGGTGCGCCGTTGGTGATCATTGAATGAGAGCGGCCACAGTTCCCCCGGCTGGTACGAACGCACCAGATCGGGATCGGTTCCATAACCGCGCGCCGCAGGACCGGCGGCGCCCTGAGCGAGGGCGGCCCGGTCGGTCACCATCAGGGCTGCGGTGCCCGTCATCATCCACTTCAGTGCGGCGCGACGATCGAGGCGCCCGGAGTCAGAGCCATTCATGTCAGAGATTCCCCTTTCGCATTTCTTCGAGCATGTAATCGGCCGCCCGCCAAGCGAGGGCCATGATGGTCAGCGTCGGATTCTTGTCCGCATTCGAACAGAACGGCGCGCCGTCGGTGAGGAAGAGATTGGGCACGTCCCAAGTCTGGCACCACTGGTTGGTCACGGACTTGCGGCGATCGCTGCCCATAATCGCACCACCGACCTCGTGGATGATGCTGCCCGGGGCCTCGATCGCGGTCGCGCCATTGGTCGAAGGTTTGCGCCCCACCCGGCCGCCCATCGCGGAGATCAAATCCGCAAACGTGCGCTCCATGTGCAGCACCTGCTTCAACTCGTGATCGGACCACTTCCAGTGGAAGCGCAGGACCGGCACGCCCCACTTGTCCTTCACCGTTGGATCCAGGTCGCAGAACGAATCCTCATTGGGAATCATCTCTCCGCGTCCGGCAAAACCGACCGACGAACCGTAATACCGGCGGGCATCCTCCTTGAAGCGCTTTCCGTAGGTGCCGCCGGTGAGCCACTCCAAGCCACTGAACATCGGGGCCGCCGGAAGATGGCGGCCGGTCTGGAACTCGATGTGGTACCCCCGTGCGAAATCGAGCTTCCCGGCATGCTGCTCCTGGTAGAGCCACCACGGAATGTAGACGTGCCCACCGCCGGCTCCGTCCTCGTTGTGCAGGGGCAGACCCTCCAGTGCCGGAACCTGACCACCGAGGCGACCGCCGACAGTATCCATGATGTACTTACCCACCTTGCCACTCGAGTTGGCCACGCCATTTGGGTAGCGCACCGAGCGCGAGTTGAGCAGGACGCGCACCGACTCGCAGGCGCTCGCCGACAACACCACGACCCGGGCCTTGGCCTTCAGCTCGCGACCCTTGCGGCGGTCGATGAAGGCCACCCCGGTGGCCTTGCCCGCATCATCCATCAGCACCTCACGCACCATCGCGTCCGACAGGATGTCGAGGTTGCCGGTGGCCATCGCCGGCGGAAGGTGGACGGTCGTGGACTGGTAGTTCGCCTTGGTGGAGCAACCGCGGACGCAGTTGGTCGCCCAGAAACACGCGGCGCGCTCGTCCATGGCCTTGGCGAGGATGCGCTGGGCGCGCGCATTGCGAGGATGCAACCGGGCGGGAATCGTCTTCGAATCCTGCCGTACGCTCAGCACGGCACGGTGAATCGGAATCACCGGCAACCCGAGCTTCTTGGCGTGCTTCTGGGTATAGAGCTCACCGGCGCGGGCCTTAGGCGGCGGGAGGAGCACCCCTGGCGAGGAGTTCGGCGTGTTCTCCAGACCCTCATTGGAGCCATAGACGCCGATCAACATCTCCACGCGGTCGTAGTACTCGGCCAAGTCCTCGTAATTCAGCGGCCAGTCAAACCCGAGGCCATCGCGGCTGTAGGGCTTGAAATCGTACGGTCCGTTGCGCAGGGAAATGCGACCCCAGTGGTTCGTGCGGCCGCCCAACATGCGGGCGCGCCACCACTCGAAGCGACGCAGCGGATCCGAGGAGGCCATCGTGTAGGGCTCGCCCTCGATCTTCCAACCGCCATCCACCGTGGCATCGTAGAACCCGAAAGGCTTGTCCGGCGTGCTGACGCCGCGCAACGGAGCCCGCGAGTGATCTTGGAACATCGGCGTCTCACTCAACGGGTCGTAGTACCGTCCCGCCTCCAGCATGAGGACCTTCACGCCCTCCATGGCGAGCGTGTACGCGGTTTGTCCGCCGGCTGCGCCGGAACCGACAACAATTACATCATATTGAGGCTGAAGCTGTTCCGGGGTAATGTAGGCCATGGAGGCGACAGGAAGGGTAAAAAGGAGGGCTCGGGGACCAGAAAAACGACCGAAACAGAGCCTTTGGTCCAAGTCCAGCGCAGCTTCGCGCTGTCGGGCGCTACTGCTACAAATTGCTCACGCTAGGGGATTTTTCTCAGGTCTGCCACGGTTGCGCCGATCCCGAGAACTGCTCTCTCGCTATGCCCAAAGCCAATCCCACCGCTCCGAGCGCCGAGGCGAACGCGGCGCGCCGCAACCCCTCGGGCCCCTCGGGCATCCTTGTCATCGACGATGAGGCCTTGATCTGCGGCTTGGTGAGCGACGCCCTCACCCCCCGAGGTTACACAGTGTGGCAGGCGCCCTCCGCCAAGCGCGGGCTGGAGCTCTTGAACGCCCAGGGTCCGAAGATCGGGCTCATCCTGCTCGACGTGGTCATGCCCGGGGTGGATGGACTCACGTTTCTGGGGACGCTGCGGCGCCTCCCCCTGGCCGCTGAAATTGTCCTGATGAGCGGGCGTCTCGACGCCGACACCCGGTGGGTGGCGAGCGAGAGCGGATGCCGCTACCTGTGCAAGCCGTTCGAGCGGGATGAACTGCTCCGCCTTGTCCAGGAGATGGTCGGACCACCCCCGTCGCCAGCGATCGGCTGACTCCTTCGCCCATGGACGAGAACTACCTGCTCACCCTCGCCGAGCTTTCGTTGGAGAAAGACCTCGTTCGCGGCGTCTCCATCCGGGGAGTTTTCGCACTGCGCCGGAGCGGGTCGACGAACCACATCCTGATCGACGACGTTCAGTATGCGGTTCTCGAGGCGTTCGCCACGCCCCAGACGGTCCCGCACATGCTCACCCAGGCAATCCTGGTGGGCAACCAGGTCTCGCTCTCGGAATTCTACGAACTGATTCTCAAGGCCTGCCGAGCGGGCATCCTCACGCCCGCGGCGCCGATCGGTGATCCACGGTCCGCCGCCGCCGAGTCCGCGCGAGACTTCCCGTTCCTTTCGTCGGCCGCGATCGGGTTTGGTCTGGTCGGCCTCACCCTCTTCGCCACCGCCGCCCTCGCCCGGCCCCCGACGCAGCTCCCCGGCTGGGAGGCACTCGTGATCGGCTGGGTGGCGCTTTCCTGCGCGCTCAGTGTCGGCGCTCTTTGGGCGACCGTGGTGCTCAAGGCAACCGGCGCGCGGCCGGGGGACGCCGTCATCTACTGGAAGACGATTCTCCCACGGATGCGGGTGGACCTGCGCGATGCCCACCTCCGGCCGCCGTCCGAGCAGTTCGCCGTCGCGATCGCTCACGTGACCCCTGCGGCCTCGCTTGCCGCCTTCGCCCTCGCGGCCGAGGCCAGTTGGTCGCTGCTGCCGGTCTGCGGGATGCTCATCGGCCTCGCCCCCCACAGCCGCATCGTCGATGCGATCCGCCTGCTCTTCGGCGAGACGCCCCGACTGGACACCGAGCGCGCCTTCGTTTTCTCCGCTAATCGGCTTCCGTACCGCCGTCTGCGCGCGATCCTGAGTTTCGACAACCGTCCGTACCTGCTCCAGTTCTTCCTCGGCGTAGCGTGGCTTCTGCTCGTCTTCCAGATCGGTTACCCGCTCATCGGCTTGAATCTCCTGGACGTGGTGGTGCAGCCCTCCTTCCCGCTCCACATCCTGCTTGGAAGCGCGGGCGTCTTCGCAGCGACGTCCATCCTCGCTTTCCTGGGCCTCGCGCTGTTTGCCACGTGGCGAAGGGGAAGGCGCGCGGTGGTCCGTCTGGTGCGACGCCTCGGTCGCTGGCGGGCAATGATGGGCGCGGTCCTCAGTGAAAAGGAGATCCAGCGCGTCATCAACGACAGCGCGCTGTTTCGGGCACTCGCGCCGGCGGATCGTCTGGGCCTTTCCAACAAGATGGGGATCGCGTGCTACCATGCGTGGGAGGTCGTCTACGATCCCAGCGATCACCAGTCCCCGATCTCGCTGATCGCGCGCGGCAGCGCACGCACGTTCCACAAGGGCTCCGATGGCCGGCGCCACCCCGTGCAACCGCTCATCGAAGGCGACCTGATCGGCGCACAGACGCTGCTCGAACCAAACCTGCCCGCACTGCCCGTCGAGAGCCGCACGCCGCTGATCACGCTGACCCTCGACCGACGCCAGTTCGAGGAGGACATCCTGCAGCGCCTGGGCCTGCAACGCGTCGAGCGGCTGACCCACGTGTGTTCGTTCCTGCGCTCCACCCCGCTTTGCCGAGGCTGGAACCTGTCGGCCATCATTCGCCTGTGCGAACTCGTCGACATTCGTCGGCTGGAGGCTGGCGCTCGCGTGGCCTCCTTCGGCATGGAGCCCATCTTCACGATTGTGTGGAGCGGCGAGTGTGAGGTGATCCGTCAGGGCGCGCCGGACGGGTTTCTCAACCCCGGCCAGCACTACGGCGAAGCGGAGCTTCTCACCGCCCGATCGCTGTCCGTCGACATCATCACGCGCAAGCCAACTCGCATTCTGGTGGTTCCTCGAAGTGAGTTCCTGCGCTTCGTGACCCACAACCACGGGGTCGCCCTCGCCATCGAGCGGATTGCGTCACAACGCCTCCGGCAGCCGGTGTTCCCCGTCTCCTAGCCCGGCGCCTCCGCTCCGGAGTTGCCTTGGCGGTCAAATCCCGTTCGGTAAGGCCCCCATGCCTGATCCGACCGCAGTCCACTCCATGTTCGCGCGCATTGCACGGCGCTACGATCTGGCCAACCGGCTGCTCAGCGGGGGCGTGGATCTCTGGTGGCGACGGCGGCTCGTCCGAGCCGTTTCCCGGACCGAACCGCACGCGGTTCTCGACCTTGCCACTGGAAGCGGCGATGTCGCCTTCGCCCTCAGCCGCAAACTGCCTACCTCGACGGCCATCATCGGGATGGACTTCTGCCAGCCGATGCTCGACGAAGCCGAGATCAAGAAGGCGACCGCCGCCGGCACGTACGCCAACGTCGCGTTCCGCCAGGGCGATGGCCTCGCCCTCCCCCTTGGCGACGCTCAGTTCGACGCCCTCACCGTCGCCTTCGGTCTGCGCAACATGGCGGATCGGCCGCGCGCCCTCGCAGAAATGCGGCGCGTTCTGCAGCCTGACGGGCACCTGTTCATTCTCGAGTTTTCCCAGCCGTACCGCTGGTTCCGGCCGATCTACGCGCTGTACCTGCGCCACATCCTGCCGCGCCTCGCCGCCTTGGTCACCGGAGATCGGAGTGCCTATGACTATCTAGGTGTCTCCGTGGAAGGCTTTCCACCCAGCGACGCTCTGACGGGTGAACTGCGTCGCGCCGGCTTCCGGCAAGTGAGCGCCCAGCGGCTCACGTTCGGCATCGTCGCCCTGCACCACGCGACCGTTTGAGCCGCCGGTCAGCGCGCGCCGCCGCCTCAGGCGAACGACTTCCCGCAGCCACAGGTGCTCTGGGCATTAGGGTTCTTGATTTCGAAACCCTTGCCGTGCAGCCCGTCGTCGAAGTCGATGCTCGATCCGCTGAGGTACGCCAAGCTGGTCGGATCCATCAGCACCGAGACCCCTTCACTCTCCAGCCGCTGGTCATCGGGCTTCGGCACATCAAACGACATCCCGTACTGGAATCCTGAACACCCGCCGGACTCGACGAACACGCGCAGCAGCCGCCCGTCGGCGGACCCCAACTCACTCTGCAACACGCGAACTTGGGCAGCCGCCCGGGGCGTCAACGAAATCATCCCTAACCGCTACGCCCGCCACGCTACCTGTCAACCCGAGGCGACGCTGAAGCAGTTTCCGTGCTAGGATGGATTTCTCCTCTTGCCACTCCTCCGCCCGACGATTCTCCTCAACGGGAATGTCCCGCGCCTGCCGTCGCCTGTCGCCCGCCTCAGGGCTGATCCTTCCCGCCGCGAGCATCGGCGGCTGATTTCCCATGGCCGGACCGGGATTCAGTCAGGACTTGCGCCAGCGACAGACCCAGTCGCTCGTCCTCGCCCCCAGCTCCGGCAGTCGCTGAAGATCCTGCAGGTCGCCGCCCTCGACCTGCGCTCTGTGATCCAGGAAGAGCTTCAGGCCAACCCGATGCTCGAGGAGTTACCCATGGAGGGCCCGAGCCTCGATGGCGAACCCGCCGAGCCTTCTGCCGATGAGGGCCTTGAGCCGGAGGAGCGCGAACCGATCGCATCCAGCGACGTCGACGACAACACGCGCGAGCCCATGGATTTCTCGAAGGAGTTCGAGATCCTCACTAAGCTCGACGAGGATTGGCGAACGCACCTCAACCAAGCCGGCGGCC